>ERZ1034763.249-NODE-249-length-29942-cov-7.767324_pt1 | contig 29942 bp, 30 predicted proteins | sample MGYA00520701_ERZ1034763 | MGnify/ENA primary metagenome ERZ1034763 (study PRJEB33766, sample SAMN09781707) | gut metagenome | biome: gut microbiome | host: Homo sapiens | place: Madagascar | study: EMG produced TPA metagenomics assembly of the PRJNA485056 data set...
TACATTGTCCTTTGTTAGATAGACAACGTAAGAATAACATACACATTTATTAATTCAATAGTTTCTGCATCAAACGACACTTTTCGTGTATAAATCGACATTCTGATTATATATACGATATAAATGCAAAAAGGAGCAGTAATCTTTTTAAGATTTTCTGCTCACTTTGTCTAAAATATTATTTTTAATAACACATGGCAACTGTAATATAGCTGGTAATAATACGCCACATATAAGACATATTGCAATACGTTTAATACCAAAAAGAACCAGAATTAATGATAAGGTCACATAAAACACTATCTGTATCTGGACAATCCTTTTATATTTTTCGCTTTCAGCTTCACTTATATCTTTATTTTCCGATTTCACTGGAGAACATATACATAATTCAATTGAACCTGCTAATAACAAAAGATATAACACTTCATTTAAATCAATTACTTTAGTTATATATATCATGACTGTTATCAATATAGTTGATTCTATAATACACGTCGCCAGCCTTTTAGAATGAAATCCTCCACTATATTTTCTTATAGTCATAAAAGGTATTACAAGAATCAACCCATTCAAGGGAACCCCCATTATTGCCGCAATAACAAGTGACAACAACAATGGGGATATTAACATCACAGCACTTGTAAGCGCATACTCATATAATTCACGGTCTTCTGCACTTACTGCTCCCTTTTTTATCAGCCAGTTAACAATCACTGATTGATATTTCATTATTACTTAATCTTCTTAAATCTGTCAATTGACTTTGGCTGTTTAGGCTCATATGTAAAGATACATGATGCAGAATTAGCTTCTGTCTTTAATACAGTATCTAAAACCTTAACAAGCTTGCTGGCTGTTGTATTTTTCTTCATGAAGAATCCCCTCCTTTCATTCATAATTATCTATCTAACGAATTTAATTATACCGATTTGTACTTTAAATTTCTATGCACGATGAATGAAGTGACATAATCACTGTATAAAGCGACATTTTAGCGATTTTTATATCAAAAATTGCATATACTACAGATAATATAATGCCATATATTTATTTTAAAATTCAATATGATATAGAGTATTTTCTATACTAGTTTATTCATTTTTAAACATCAAAATTGTACTATCTATACATACGTATAAAAATAATTTTTGGATAGGAAGAGTGATAATATGGATAATACAGTAGATTATGTTGGAATTGGAAACAGAATAAAACACAGACGAGATGAGAAGCATATTACACAGTTACAACTAGCAGATTTAGTAAACTGTTCAAGTAATCATATATCAACAATAGAATTAGCAAAAGCTCATCCAAGTCTTGAATTGATTATAAAGATTGCTGAAGCTCTTGAGACAACACCTGATTACCTGCTTCTTGGATTAACACGCAGTGACAACACTTCGCAGGAACTTATTGATTCAATGAAGTTATTAAGTCCACGCCATCTCAAATATGCCGAACTTTGGATTGAAACTCTGCTGAACAGTAAGGATATTGATTAAACAAAATACATTAATCGACATATATTCTGCTTAAATCGACATTTTCAATGTTTTATATTTTCTAATTATCATATATAATATATATGTTATGATATCTGGGTCAAAATACCTTTTGACCCCAACATCATTTTATTCTGTTAAATTGAATAATAAAGATTAAAATAGTTTAAGGAATTTGCTATGAATATATTTATATGTGATGATAATTCTATTATTCAGGAACAACTTCATGAATTATTGATAAAATATTTTAATGATAAGTCTTACCCATCACCTGAGTTTTATATATATAATTCAGGTGATGCTCTTCTGAACTCTTCTCTTATACCTGACATTGTATTCCTTGATATTGAAATGCCAGGCATTGATGGAATTGAAGTCGGAAAGGAACTTCATAATAAATACAAAGATATAATTATTATAGTTGTAACTGCTTATTCAGAATATCTGGATGATGCAATGCGTTTTAATGTGTTTAGATACCTGTCAAAACCTATTAACAAGCACAGACTATTCAGAAATCTTGATGATGTTCTTGAGCAGATTAACAAGCGTTCTTGCAATATCCTTATAAATGACTCTAATACATCATACAACGTATCAACTGATGATATAATAATGATAGAAACATTGGCAAGCAAAAGAAAAACTTTAATCCATACAACCAAATCTGATTATGAATCAATTGATAGCATGCAGCATTGGTTTGATTTATTAAAAGACAAAGGTAATTTCTATCAATCAAATCGTTCATATATTATTAATCTTACATACGTTACTAGTTTTAATCAGGACACAATACAATTATACAATGGCAAATTCAAAGCTTACATAACAAAAAGAAAATCACATAATTTTAAAGAAAGATATCTTATGTATATAGAACATACTAGATAATTAAGAGGCTTTTACTATGAATAATTTATTATACTATATATTGGTGTATACTATAGAAGCTGTCATATTTTATATGTATTGCTATAGACTATTTGGTTCTCTTAAAATAAACATACCTGAATTATTTATAATAATTATATCCTATGTAATAATATGCCCTATTGCCCTTTTAAATCTTGCATGGCTTAATGGAATATGTTTTTTCATTATTAATTTTTTACTTCTACGCTATCTTAAACAGACTTCATTTTCAATTGCTCTATTCCATGCATTTATACTTATAGCATTAATGTCTGCCTCAGAATTAACTGTAATGAACCTTATACCTAATATTAGAATTAAATTATATAGAGAAACCAGCACCTCTAATAATGATGACTTTTTATTTTTAATCTTAAACAAAACATTCTATTTAATATCAAGCCAACTTGCCAGCAGTATATCAAAAAATAAAACAGTTATTAAATATGCTGACAAAAGCACTTTTTTCTTATCTATTGTATCCGCCATTTCATCAACTATTATATTTATACTCATGACAGTTTGCATTAGCATGCCAATGCCTGTGCTATTCTATAATCTTCTGACTTTCTGTGCGTTTCTGCTTCTGGTACTGACATTGATTATATTTGCCATGCACTATCACTTCCAGCTAAAAGCTCGTGAATACGCTGACATGCAGCTACAACTCCAGAAAGAATACGATACTGAGGAATATTATAAAGCTATCATTTCTAATGATGAGCAACAGCATATTCTAATACACGATATTAAAAATCACCTTATCACATTAGCTGGACTTAATGAAACTGGTGACAAAGATAACGTAGATAAATATATACAGGGTATTCTGTCAAATGGTGCATTTAAAAATCCACGACGTCTATGCGACCATAAAATTATGAATATAATTCTTACACGATATATGAATCTTTGTCAGCAAAACAAAATAACATTTACAATAGATATAAGAAGTAACACTCTTACCAATTTTACAGACGAAGCTCTGACTACGCTTTTCTGCAATCTGCTTGACAACGCATTTGCTGCTGCCAAATCAGCAAGAGAGCATTATGACATGTGTGACAAGGGCGAGCGCGATAAAGAATGGGAAGATTTTTACGCCTCATTTATAACACTTGATGTTAAACATTCCAATACAAATCAGACACTTATTGTTTTAGTCAATTCATGCACTGCTGACCCATTTTCCAGGGATGGCAGACTTCTCACAACTAAATCCAACAAGCGGTTTCATGGGTATGGCTTAAGAAGCGTGCACAATATTGTTGAACGCAATAATGGCAGTATAGAACAATACTATAAAGAAGAATGTAATGAATTTCATACAATAATATTAATGTAATTAGTAAAGCCTGAGTTATTAGACTCAGGCTAAATTTCTTTTGAATTGCAATTATGGGATCAGACCTATGATTTAAGAATTAGTAATCTTCCCATACATCTCTGGTCTTCTATCCCTGAAAATTCCCCAAGACTGTCTGTCTCTGCAGAACTCATCAAGGTCGAATTCAGCGACAAGAACGTCTTCCTCATCTCTTCCTGCGCTCTCAATTATTTCACCAGTATTATCTGTTATAAATGACGAACCGTAAAACGTAAGAGAACTGCTCTGTCCACCATTTTCTTCACATGGTTCTACATTTTCAAGGCCAATGCGGTTAGCCGCAACTACCGGACACAGATTAGAACCCGCATGTCCCTGCATACATCTTCTCCAGTGCGGCATGCTGTCACATTCAAGTATCGGCTCACTTCCGATTGCTGTAGGATAGAAAAGAATCTCTGCTCCCATAAGTGCCATAGCTCTTGCAGCCTCTGGAAACCACTGATCCCAGCATATTCCGACACCTATAACACCATACATTGTATCAAACACCTTAAATCCCGTATTTCCTGGAATAAAATAAAATTTTTCCTGATAATAATGGTCATCCGGTATATGTGTCTTTCTATATATTCCAAGATTAGTTCCATCCGCATCAATTACAGCAACCGTATTATAGAACTGATTAATATCCTTCTCATAAAAACTGACAATAATCACAATTCCTAATTCCTTTGCAACCTCCGTAAAATGCTTCACCGCATCATTATCATCTACTGATTTCGCAAATTCATAATAATCGTATCGCCTTTCCTGACAAAAATACTGCCTCTCAAACAATTCCGGTAAAAGCACAATATCAGCCCCCTTACCAGCCGCCTCACGAACCAATCTGTCAGCACAAGCTATATTAACCGCAACAATATCATCAACCCCTGCCGGATTACAATTCATCTGAATCGCCGCAACCCTGACCCTAGAACTTTCTCTCCTCATACATACCTCCTTAGATTCTATATATACCAACTTTATCCCGTGCCACCACACGGCGCTCCGCGCCGGCTGATTCCATCAGCCGCGCTCTCGAAACCTTCCCGCGCAAGCTCCCAGCTAAGCCTCTGTGCAGTGGAGGGCTGCTATGGGGAAAACTTGCATGATGACGGTCGTGTGGCTCTTAGGGCTGCATTAGGCAAAAGCTAATCTCCCTGCTAAACGTCCAAGCGAAGCGCGTTTTTAGCAGGGAGATTTAATAAGCTTTGCCGTTGCTGCCCTTAGAGCCACTAGACAAGGAAGCCCGCAAGTTTTCCCCATAGCAGCCCTCCACTGCACAGAGGCTTCGCTGGGAACTTCCGCGGGAACCGGGAGACCACCTCTACTCCGGAATCTGCTGTGTAATGCAATGTATATTCCCCCCGCCCAGTATTATATCTCTCGCATATATTCCAATAACTTCTCTATCCGGCATAAGCTCCGCTAAAAGCTTCACTGCCGCCTCATCATTATCATCACCAAACTGTGGAACAAGTACAACCCCATTCGCTATATAGAAGTTGGCATAGCTTGCGGCAAGTCTCTCTCCTGCCTCACGCACATCCTCGCCCTCTTCAAATTCATATCCTTTAAGCTCCTCCTCCGTTATCGTCACAGGAATCTTAGGAATATGAAGCTTATGTACATTAATCCTTCTTCCTCTGGCATCAGTCTCACGCATAAGCACATCTAAATCAGCCTTAGAATATTCATACTGAGGGTCGTTCTCATCATCTGTCCATGCAAGCACCACATTTGCAGGTGATGTAAATGCACATACATTATCTACATGCTCATTAGTCTCGTCATTATATATTCCATAAGGAAGCCATATAACCTTGCTTACACCAAGATAATCCATAAGCTTTGCTTCAATCTGCTCCTTTGTAAGTTCCGGATTACGCCCCTTGCTAAGAAGACAGCGCTCAGTTACAATAGCTGTTCCCTCGCCATCAACATGAATAGAACCGCCTTCCAGCACAAATGGAGATGCATCATAATAATCATAACCAGTACTGTCACAGAAATTTGATGCTACTTTGTCATCCTTATCCCAGTTGGCATATAGTCCATCATAATCTCCACCCCACGCATTGAATGTCCAGTTGATTCCACGGACACATCTTACCTGTGAAGCTTCCTTAACCACATACGTAGGTCCGACATCCCTCGCCCATGCATCATCCGACTCGATTACAGTCACATGAACATTATCTTTAATATCTGATGAGGCCTCAGAATTACAATCTGACAAAAGATACTCCTGAACTTCTTTAACATGTTCAGAATCGCAGAGCATATACATTTTCTCATGCTTAGCAATTATCCCTGCAAGCCTGGCAAATACTTTCTTGGCTGCAACACCGCCATTAGGCCATGAACCCGGTCTTACCGGCCATATCATAATCGTTCCAGCATGTTTTTCGAATTCTGCCGGCATATAAAATCCATCACGCAGCGGCACTGAGTTATTAATAATCATATCACGATAATCTTTCTTTAAAATCACTATATCCAAACCTTTTTACAAGACTGCACTCTGTTCCAGACAGCTTATATATAGAAGGAAGTGGTATTCCATTAAATGTATTATTCTTAACCATCGAGTATATCGCCATATCCTTGAACACAAGCCTGTCTCCGATATGAATTTCATGGTCAAATGTGTAATCCCCTATTATGTCTCCTGCAAGACATGTATAAGAAGATAATCTGTACAAGACTTCATTCATACCCATAGCCTCTTTAACTTCTTCTTCCGAAGCTATAACAGCTCCATCAAGCGGCGGTGTATAAGGCATCTCAAGCACATCCGGCATATGACACGCTGCCGAGGCATCAAGAATAAGTGTCTTAATCCCATTGTCAACAATATCCATAACCTCTGTGACAAGATATCCTGCATTAAGCGCAACCGCCTCTCCCGGCTCAAGATAAACCATCACATTATATCTGTCACGGATTCGTTCTATGCAGCTTATAAGCTTATCAATATCATAATCTTCTCTTGTTATATGATGTCCACCGCCAAAATTAATCCATGACATCTGTCCCATATATTTTCCAAATGAAGCTTCAAGCGCATCAAGCGTTTTTTCAAGGTCATCTGAATTCTGTTCGCAGAGTGTATGAAAATGCAGTCCAGATACGCCATCAAGTAGTCCCGGTTCAGCTTTAAGTGCATCCTCCAGATTACTTATGGTAACGCCAAGCCTTGAACCCGGTGAGCATGGGTCATATATGGCATGCTCGCCTTGCGTTGAACACTCAGGATTAACACGCAGTCCTATACTCACTCCGGCATCAATGCACTGCTTCTTGAATTTCTTTAACTGATTAACAGAATTAAATACAATATGGTCACATATCTTCACCAGCTCATCCATATCTTCCTGCTTAAATGCCGGTGCAAACACATGGTTTTCCTTACCCATCTCTTCTTTTCCAAGTCTCGCCTCGAAAAGCCCACTCGCAGTAGTTCCGCTTATGTACTTTCCAATTAGTCCATACTCACAAAAGTTAGAAAATGCTTTCTGCGCCAGTAATATATGACATCCTGTTCTATCCTGCACATTTTTTAAAATCTCAAGATTCTCTATCAGTTTATTCTCGTCAATAACATATGACGGTGTCTCAATTTCATTAAATTTCATATTCATTTAATTATAATTCCATCTAATTTGCATGTATTAATATTAGTCTACAGTTGCAGGATTCTCATCAACTACCCAAGGAAGTCCCCATTTATTAAGAGCCTCCATATATGGGTCCGGGTCAAATTCCTCTACATTGAATACTCCTGTTCCCTTCCATGCACCTGTAACTACCATCATAGTACCAATCATGGCTGGAACACCAGTTGTATATGAGATAGCCTGAGACTCAACTTCCTTGTAACATTCCTGATGGTCGCAGACATTGTAGATATAGATTGTCTTTTCCTTTCCGTCCTTCTTACCTGTAAATATACATCCGATATTAGTCTTTCCGACTGTTCTAGGACCAAGTGTAGCTGGGTCTGGAAGAAGCTCCTTAAGAAGCTGTATTGGAACAACCTCAACTCCATTAACCTTTACAGGGTCAGTTCTTAACATACCGACATTTTCAAGACATTTCATATGAGTAAGGTAGCTCTGTCCAAATGTCATGAAGAAACGGATTCTCTTAATTCCCGGTATATTCTTGGCAAGTGATTCAATCTCCTCATGGTGAAGAAGATACATGTCCTTCATTCCAACCTCTGGGAAATCATACTCTCTCTTGATTGACATAGCTGGTATCTCAACCCAGTGTCCATTTTCCCAGTATGAACCCGGTGCAGACACTTCACGCAGATTAATCTCTGGATTGAAATTGGTTGCAAATGGATATCCATGGTCGCCGCCATTGCAATCAAGAATATCTATTGTCTCAATCTCATCAAAATAATGCTTTAATGCATATGCTGAGAATACGCTTGTAACACCCGGATCAAATCCAGTTCCTAACAATGCCATGATTCCAGCATCTTCGTATGCCTTTTTATAATTCCACTGCCATGAATAATCAAAATATGCAGAAAATCCTTCTTCCTTGCATCTCTTCTCATATATAGCTCTCCATGCAGGGTCTTCTGTATCCTCTGCCTCATAGTTAGCTGTATCTATATAATTAACCTTAGTCTTTAAACATGCATCCATAATAGTAAGATCCTGATATGGAAGTGCAAGATTGAGAACTGCATCTGGCTTATAGCTTTCTATAAGCTTAACAAGCTCATCAACATTATCAGCATCTACCTTAGCTGTTGTGATAACTGTCTTAGTCTTAGAAGATAATTTTTCCTTGAGTGCATCACATTTGCTGACTGTTCTGCTTGCGATACATATCTCACTGAAAACCTCACTGTTCTGACAACATTTGTGAATTGCAACTGATGCCACGCCACCGCAGCCAATAATTAATACTCTTGCCATTATCTTTCTTCCTCCTCAAGCATATCCTCCACATATTTTGGCAGCATAAATGCTCCCCTGTGAAGATTAGTAGTGTAATAATGTGTCTTTATGTTAAGCTTCTTCCATTCATCCGCCTTGAAATCATTAAGTGGATGATATTTCTTGGATGCAAAGCCAAACAGCCAGTATCCTGATGGACATGTCGGAATGTGAGCCTGATACACACGGCTTACAGGAAATGAGCGGTATGCCTTTCTGTGCATTTTCACACATTCGGTCTTATCTTCCTGATAAAATGGGCTTCCATGCTGATATACCATAATTCCATCTTCCTTAAGAGCCTTGTAACAGCTTCCATAGAATTCCTTGGTAAATAAACCCTCTGTATATCCGAATGGGTCAGTCGCATCATTGATAATAAGGTCATATTCATCTGTCTTGCTTCGCAGGAATCTAAGTCCATCCTGAATGTATACATGAACTCTTTCATCATCAAGTCCAACTGCCAGTTCCGGGAAATGTTCCTTGCAGACTTCCACCAGCATCTCGTCAGGTTCAACTACATCTATCCTCTCAATTGTCTTATACTGTGTAAGTTCTTTGGCTACACCGCCATCACCACCACCGATTATAAGAACATTTTTCACATTAGGATGAACCGCCATAGGGACATGAGTAACCATCTCGTCATATATAAACTCATCTTTTTCCGAAAAAAGTATATCGCCATCAAGTGCAAGAAACTTTCCAAATTCATCAGATACCAGTACATCTATTCTCTGGCAGTCGCTCACACCTGAAAACAACTGCTTCTCTATTCTCATTGAAAGCTTCACATTAGATGTATGAAGCTCAGAAAACCACATTTCCATCTGCTTACCCCTCCACGCAAACTTAACTATTCAGGTCTAAAACCATGAGATTATTAACTAATGGATCCTCTGTACCCTGCATTGAACATCCCTTTTCCTTAACATATACAATGTATTCAATAATCTCTTTTGTAATCATCTCACCCGGAGCAAGGATTGGTATTCCTGGCGGATAGCACATAACAAATTCTCCACATATGCATCCTTCTGTCTGTTCAAGCGGAACTGATACCTTTCTTGCATAGAAAGCCTCCTGTGGCGATTTTACTACAAGTGGATTGACAAATTCTCCACTTAACATGCCAGTTTTATCTTTCTTATATATTCTTGCTATGTCAGCAAGTGCTCCCACAAGTCTCTCGATATCCTGCAATCTGTCTCCAATTGAAATATATGCAAGGATATTACTTACATCTCCAAACTCAATCTGTATATCATACTCGTCTCTTAACAGGTCATACACTTCAATGCCAGCAAGACCTATTCCCAATGTATGAATGGACAGCTTGGTTACATCATAGTCGAATACGCTTGTTCCATTGATAAGTTCCTTACCATATGCATAGTAACCACCTATCTCATTAATCTCTTTTCTTGCATATTCAGCCATCTCCATAACCTTTTTGAAAGATTCTTCTCCACGTAATGCAAGATTTCTTCTGGAAATATCAAGGCTCGATAAAAGAAGGTAGGAACCGCTCGTTGTCTGTGTAAGATTAATTATCTGTCTTACATAGTCAGAATTAACCCCCTTATTAGTAAGGAGTATTGAACTCTGCGTTAAGCTTCCACCTGATTTGTGCATAGATATAGCAGCCATATCTGCTCCTGCCTCCATAGCTGATACAGGAAGATCTGGCTGGAAAGATAGATGCGTTCCATGAGCCTCATCTGCAAGCACCATCATTCCATGAGAATGGGCAAGCCTGACTATGGAACGTATATCTGAACATATGCCATAATATGTCGGATTGTTAACAAATACTGCTTTGGCATCGGGATTGCTCTCTATCGCCTCACGCACCCTGTCTAATTCCATTCCGAGAGATATTCCAAGCTCTGAATTAATCTCCGGGTTAACATATACAGGAACTGCGCCACAAAGTACGAGTGCATTGATTGCACTCTTATGTACATTTCTAGGAAGTATTATCTTATCGCCTCTCTTACAGGCTGAAAGAATCATAGCCTGAACGGCTGATGTAGTTCCACCAACCATTAAAAAGGCGTTATCTGCATGAAAAGCCTCTGCTGTAAGCTCCTCTGCATCTCTTATTACTGATACTGGATGGCATAGATTATCCAGTGGTTTCATTGAATTAACATCAATCCCTACGCATTTCTCACCAAGCAATTCTACAAGTTCGGGATTACCTCTGCCTCTCTTGTGGCCTGGCACATCAAACGGAACAACTCTCTGTCTCCTGAGCTTATCAAGTGCCTCGTATATAGGCGCTCTTGTCTGATCTGTCACCCTTTTGCAACCTCCAACATCTATAAATTATATATTCTTAATAACCTCAATTGCCTTAGCATATTCTTCTTCAACTTCTGGCATCTTGGCTATTGCTGAATCAATATCATCTGCTCTTAAATATTCTGTTGCCTCACTTGCAACCTTTGCTAATGATACAAGCGAAAGATTACCACATACACCTTTAAGTGTGTGTGCTGCCCTGAACGCCATATCAGTATCGTGCGCCTCTAATCCCTGTCTTAATAATCTCATATTAGGGTCATCAAGGAACTTAAGAAGAAACTTCTTGAACATAGTATCATTGTTCATAAATCTCTCCATAGCACCGTCAACATCTATACCTGATTCAACTAACTTTTTCTTTAATGTATCTTCCATTATTCAGTTATACCTCTAATATATTATTGCTCTGGCTGTCTGCCAGATCTTCTATCTGCTTTCTTGCCTTCTTAAAACATGCTATCATCTTAGGAGAAAACTGACCACACTGACCTTCAATTATCATCTTATATGCAGTCTCTTTATCATATGCTTTCTTATATACCCTGTCGCTGACAAGTGCATCATATACATCAACAACTGATACAAGCTGCGCTGATAAAGGTATCTCATCACCTTTCAGTCCATCTGGATAGCCCTTGCCATCATATCTTTCATGATGATGTCTGCATATATCATATGATGCCTTGAACTGCTCCTCATCCTGAAAGCTTGCAAGCATGTTAAGAATCTCACACCCCTTAGTTGTATGGCTCATCATAATCTGTCTTTCATCATCAGTTAATCTGCCCGGTTTAAGAAGTATATGGTCTGGAATAGATATCTTACCTATATCATGCACAGCCGAAGCCTTAGATATAACATCTATGGTCTCATCAGATATATGCTCCTCTGGGTACATCTCCTGATATGTCTTAGCCATAATTCTTGTAAGACCTTTAACTCTCTTGATATGCTCTCCTGACTCAACATCACGGAACTCGACCACGTTACTTATAACATCAAGAAGTCTCTCATTGAATTCCTCAAGTCTCTTCTGCTGCTCAAGAAGCAGTTCTTCCTGTGTCTTAACCTGCTGTTGTAAATCCTCAACATTATGATGCATATTAACAATATCATCAACTCTCTTGATAACAGTCTGTGCAGCAAATGGCTTGCTGATAAGTGCAGTCGCTCCAAGCTGGTAACACTGAAACTCAGTCTGGCTGTCATCCTGTGCTGTTATAAGAACTACTGGAATCTTGCTGATAATATCCTTATTATGTAATATCTGTAAAACCTGATATCCATTAATAACTGGCATTACAATATCAAGAAGTATTATCGCTACCTCATTGATATGCTTGCCAAGAAGCATTATTCCCTCTTTACCATCTTTCGCTGTGAGAATTTTATATTTATTCTCAAACATCTGACGTAAAAGTTCTCTGTTAATCTCCTCATCATCTACAATAAGTATTGTGTCTCTCATCCGTGAATCTCCTTTCACGTATCTAATTGTACTACGATTAGCATATATATAAATTAATCATAGCACATTAGTAATAATTCAGCAATAAAAACACTTATCAATTGCCAAGCCATTTCTCGACTACAGATGCCAACTTCTTAATATCAATAGGTTTAGATATATGGTCACTTAATCCAGCTCTCTTAGATGCCTTGACATCCTGTGAAAATGCATTGGCTGTCATGGCTATTATCGGAATATCCCCATTGTCTGTCATTCTTATATTGCGCGTTGCCTCGTACCCGTCCATAACTGGCATCTGGATATCCATAAATATAATATCATACACCGGATTTTCCTTATACATCTTAACCGCTTCGGCTCCATCAGACGCCTCATCAACCTTTAAGTTCATCATCTCTAAGATTTCTCTGGCAACCTCCCTGTTCATCTCCTTGTCATCTACAAGAAGCACCTGCTTGCCGCCAAAATCATATTCATCTGAAGATTTCTTTATAGTTTTCACAATATCAGAGGCACTTGTCTCACTCTTTTCAATCAGCTCATCATCAAATTTGTTTCTACGGCGTTTACAATACTCCATCTCAAACGATACTGTAAATCTGCTTCCCTTATCAAGTTCACTCTCAACCTTGATAGTGCCTCCCATCAAATCTACGATATTCTTGGTTATAGGCATTCCAAGACCCGTTCCCTGCACATACATTGTCCTCTCGTCAAGATGTCTTGAAAATGGGTCAAATATCTGCTCCATAAAGTCTTTAGTCATTCCTATTCCATCATCTTCAAATATGAATGTATACCTGTTTGTCTTATCGTTTCCAAGCTCCTGCTCTTTGATTGTTATATGTACATGTCCCTTGGATGACGTGTATTTGACAGCATTGGATGCGATATTGATAAATACCTGATGAAGCTTTAATTTATCGCCATGTACATTAGGATGTATAAGCTCAGACATATCAATTGTAAATATATGCTCTTTACTTATTATTTGTGGTATAAGTATACTTTCAATTTCACGGAACATTGATGGAATATGAACAACCTCTTCATTAACTTTAACTGTCTTTGACTCAATCTTGCTTATATCCAGTATATCATTGATAAGATTAAGAAGATGTCTGCTTGATATTGATATCTTTTCAAGACAGTCTCTTACCTTTTCCTTGTCATCACAATAATATTTTGCAATATCAACCATTCCTATGATACTGTTCATAGGTGTCCTGATATCATGTGACATATGTGACAGGAATTCTGTTTTGGCTGCATTAGCTGAATTGGCTGATTCAATAGCACTCTGCAATATTGCTGTCTGTCTGTCCTTTTCACGCACATACTCATCTATATTTTGGATAGACATTGTCACAGATATAGGTTTTCCATTCTTTCTTTCGCACACAGTAAAGCATGTCTTGCACCACGCAAATGAGCCATCATCAATTCTTCTTATATATCTGTACTCCAGATGTTTTTTATTCATAAGGACTTTAGTTACATTTTCAGCAGATAAAAGTGTCCGTATTCTTTTTCTGTCTTCCTCATCAGTGATATAGACTTCTACATGCTCATCTATAGCTGCCCTGTAGCTGCCTCTCTCTTCCATATTATTGCGGTCTGGATATACCATGCAGTAATAATCATCTTCGAGATTGACATAATAGATTTCCATGTATGCACCGACTGTGCTAAGTACACTCTGTTCAAATATCCTGTCATCCGTCAGGTCTTTCTCCGCAAGAATTACTGTATCTGAATCAAGATATTCATTCTGAAAAACAATAGAATCAGACACCCAGCCTGGTCTGTTGTTATATCTTGTCTTAAATTCCTGTTCAAGATACCTTGTACCATCAGCTATGTTTTGTCTGATTTTTTCAATATTAACAAATTGTCTGAAACGTTCAATCTCCGATTCGCAGTAGAAATTCTTTTTAAATTCAAGCCATCTGTCAAATTCATATATACAGCCCTGCTCTATCTCATCCTGATCCTTCAGGCAGTATATTCTGTTATTTCTTGTATTAATTTCATATATCTTGGTAAACATATATCCATTAGACAACAGCACACTCGTCCTGTTATCAAGCACTTTCTGGATATCATCCACGAGGCGCACTGAGCTTATCCATATCTTACGTCCATCCTCATCATTGCCGACAGTCATTACATCCTGAATCCACACAGGTCTTCCCTGTCTGTTAAGCACTCTGTATTCACTGCGTATTCCATTCTGGACTTCTTCCTGATTATCATTATCAATCAGATTCCCGACCAGCCCTTTGTACCACGCTCTGTCAGGTCCATATACGATATTCAGTATATGGTTGTCTGTAACCTCTATAAAATCATCATATGTATATCCAATAATATTCAATGCAAATTCACTTATAAAATTAAGTGTAAAACCCTCATCAAAATAACCACTTACAACACCAACTGCTGTATTGTCAGTAAGTATCTTGTTGATTTTATACTGAATATCCTCTGTAACTTGTAATTTCTTGTCATCTCCAAAGTATACGTGTTCCTTATAATAACATTTCATATGCACTATCCTATTCTGATTTATTCAATCCTACACAATTCGACTTAAATTCCATTGGAATAATAGCATATTAACTATGAGCCTACAATACAAGCAAATCCCTTATTTATCGCAAGTTACGACACCCTTCGACATGTCATCTATAAGGTCAGGAAGCTGTCTTATATCTGTAATTCTATAATCTGGCACTATATCATTACAAGCCTCCATGCCAACGCCTTTTCTGTCATACCAGATTGTCTTTATTCCGGCATTAATTCCACCCTGAATATCAGATGTCAGGCTGTCTCCCACGATTACCGCCCCGCTTCTGTCAAAGTCTGGTATCTGTGAAAAGCATATATCAAAGAACTCTTTAGATGGCTTATTCGCACCTACCTTTTCAGATATAAATATCTTCTTAAAGCATGGTGTTATTGATGCACCTGAAAGTCTTCCCGTCTGAACCTTATATGTGCCATTCGACACAAGATATAAGTTATATCTGTCTTTAAGTCCGAAAATTACATTTTCTGCACCATCTATATAATAATGTCCCTGTGACAATGCATTCTCATAGAACACTGCTGTCTGACTGGCATCTGCATCTACACCTATTGCTTCAAGAAACATTGCGAATCTTCTCACTTTCAGCTCGCTTCTCTCAATCTGCCCTTTTTCAAGAAGCTTCCACATAGAATCATTAATTTTACTATATACATGCACAAATGACTCTTCCGCATCAACTCCAAGATGCGAAAGAGTCTTCATTATTGCAATGCTCTCTGCCTTGCCAAAATCAAACAATGTTTCATCTAAGTCGAATAATATATTGCGTATCACGGATCATCCTCCATTGTTATTACATTTAATTAATGTAATTGTACAATGTATGATACCTGCAGGCAATATTAATTTACACCGTCATCATGATAGTACTTTCCATCAGGACCAAGCTTCCATATCTTGATATACTGGTTTTCTTTAATATCAAATATATCACGGATTCTTTTCTTAATCTCATCATCATATATCGGTGCCGCAATCTCAACTCTGCGCTCCATATTTCTAGTCATGAAATCTGCTGAAGCGATATATATATTATCCCTGTCTGGTGTTCCAAATATATATATTCTTGAATGTTCAAGGAATCGTCCAACTGCACTCTTAACTGTTATATTATTAGTGTAACCATCTATTCCCGGAACAAGACAGCATATTCCCCTGATTACCATCTCAACCTTGACACCTGCCTGTGAACACTCTACAAGCTTATCAATTATATCCTTATCAGTAAGAGAATTTATCTTGATGCCGACATATCCCGGTTTACCATTCTTAACATGGTTAATCTCATCATTCATCATCTGAAGTACTTCTCTTTTAAGACATTTTGGTGCTACAAGAAGTGATACAGTGTTATCTATGAATTCTTCCATGCAAAGCTTGGTAAATGTCTCAGCAGCTTCTTTTCCTATTGTTTTGTTAGCAGTCATAAGACTCAAATCTGTGTACTGCTTTGCTGTCTTTTCATTATAATTACCAGTTCCAATCTGGGTTACATAACTAATCCTGCCCTCTTCCTGATATGTTATAAGGCAGAGCTTAGAATGAACCTTGGTATGGTCAAGTCCGTACACTATGCGGCATCCTGCATCTTCAAGCCTTCTTGACCACTCAATGTTGTTCTCCTCATCAAATCTTGCCCTCAGTTCAACAAGCACTACTACCTCTTTGCCATTCTCCGCGGCATTGATAAGTGATTCAATTATCTGCGAATTCTTGGCAACACGATAGAGTGTCATCTTAATTGATACAACCCTGTTATCATTGCCAGCCTCATTTAACAGTCTAAGGAAAGGATTCATGCTCTCATATGGGTAGAATAATAATCTGTCTTTCTCTTCTATAATAGATATCATGCTTCTTGACGGATTAGCCCATACCGGAACCTTTGCCACATGTCTTTCGTAGAACAGCTTCTTATCTGCCCTTAGAATGTCCTGTATATCAAATACAAATGACAAATCAAGCGGTGCCTCTGAATAAAATATCTGTTCCTGCTTTAATTCAAGTTCCTTGCAGAGATTCAGAATAATAGTCTCATCAAGCAGTCTTGAATATTCCATCTTAACCGGACACAATCTCTTTCTCTGGCGAATCATCCTCTCCATCGTGTCACGATAATCAGTGTCTTCATTATCAACCGCCTCATCAACGTCAATATCTGCATTTCTAATAATTCTTATAAGTGATTTGCTCTTTATCTGATACTTTTCGAATATCTTAGGCATAAAATGAAGAATCAGCTCTTCAACCAGCATAAACTTCTTATTGTCTGAAGGAATCGGCACAAGTCTTGAAAATACGCCATTGCTGCATGGAACAATTCCTACCTTGTCGCTGTTCTTCTTACCAAGAAGCGCGACTGCATATATCTCCTTATTCTTCATAAATGGAAATGGCTGTTTCTTGCCAACTATCTGTGGTGAAAGCAGCGGCAGAACTGACTCCTTGAAATATTTCTCAAGATACACAGCATCACTGTAATCTATGTCATTGAAATTAAGTATCTTAATTCCATAGTCATCAAGCTGCAGCATAAGATTTCTATATACTGCATCCTTTTTTCTTGTAAGCTCCCTTGATTCCTTGAATATCGCTGTGAGCTGTTCCTTCGCTGTCATATTAGTCTTATTGTCGCTTTTATCCTGCGAAAATCTCATCTGGTCATATAATGAGCCTACTCTGACCATAAAAAATTCATCAAGATTACTCTGGAATATTGATGCAAATGTCAGTTTTTCACACAGTGGAACATTATTGTCCTCTGCCTCAAGCAGGACTCTCTCATTAAATTTAAGCCACGACAATTCTCTATTCTGATAATATCCCTTTATACTTTTCATATTATTCCTCGTTTCCCATGCAGATTCCTAAATCTCTTGCCTGTCTGACAAGCTGGCCATCCGCATCTACCATCTTGGTTTTTCCTGCAACCTTCTCTAATTCAACATACTCTATTTCATTATTATCAACGCAGACCATGTATCCATACCTCTTATTAATAATGAGCTTTGCTGCTTCAACTCCAAGCCTTGTCGCTAATACCCTGTCATATGGATCCGGACTGCCGCCTCGCTGCACATGACCTGGCACTGTAACACGTACTTCCTGTCCTGTCATTACTGATATAGTATTGCCAAGTCTGTATGATGCTGACGGAAATCCGTCATTTTTCCATAATTCTTTAAGCTCACGCTTAGGCATTGCCGCCTCACCTATAGACAATGCTCCCTCTGCCATCGCTATAATTGTAAATTTTTTGCCATTCTCTGTACGTCTTTTAATAGCATTTACAACAACATTAATATCATATGGTATCTCTGGTATAAGTATGACATCTGCTCCACTTGCAAGTCCCGCATTAAGTGTCAGCCATCCTGTCTTATGTCCCATAACCTCAACAATGAAAACTCTGCTGTGTGATGCCGCTGTAGTGTGTATGCAGTCAATTGCGTTAGCCGCTATGTCCATAGCTGACTGATAGCCGAAGCTGACATGTGTCTTTGCAAGGTCATTATCTATAGTCTTAGGAAGTGTCACTATATTAAGCCCCTTCTGTTTAAGGGCAAGTGCTGTCTTATGTGAGCCATTACCGCCAAGAATCACAAGACAGTCAAGCTGGAGTTCCTTATATGTAGATATCATAGCCTCAATCTTGTCTTTTCCATCATCAAGAGGTACTCCGATATATTTAAAAGGAGTCCTTGATGTGCCAAGTATTGTTCCACCTATATTAAGTATCCCCGAGAAATCCTCCTGTGTCATAGTTTTATATTCATTTCTCATAAGCCCTTTGTAGCCATCTATAAATCCATATATAACTGTGTCCTTTGACAGATTAAACAACGTCTTTGCCACACCACGCATGGCTGCATTGAGTGCCTGACAGTCGCCGCCGCTTGTTAGCATTCCAACTTTAATCATGATTCCCTCCTCTTCTGAATAAAATAACCTGATTTCATTTTTCACAAGTATACGTGTGGAATGTAAAATCTAATACATGTTCTATGTGAAATCCGTGTAAATTATTTCACATATGTATACACACAGCTTGAATACAATAATTATTTAGACTACGATTTATGAAAATAAATATTTGACAACAATTGTATAGAGTGTTATACTCTGATTGTTAAAAATTTATCAAACATTTTATTTATGGAGGTAAAGAAAATGGCTGAAGGTAAAAATGAAAACTTTATTGTTGATTCTGTTGAAGCTTTAGAGAAGAAGCTTGCGCAGATAAGGGAGGCGCAGAGAATTTTCGCAACTTACACACAGGAGCAGGTCGACAAGATATTTACTGCTGCTGCAATTGCTGCCAACCAGGCAAGAATTCCTCTTGCTAAACAGGCTGTCGCAGAGACAGGCATGGGTATTGTTGAGGATAAAGTTATCAAGAACCATTTCGCATCTGAGTATATCTATAATACTTACAGAGACACTAAGACATGCGGCGTTATCGAGGAAAACAAATCATTCGGCATTAAGAAAATCGCTGAACCAATCGGCGTTATCGCTGCTGTTATTCCAACAACTAATCCAACATCAACTGCTATATTCAAGAGTCTGATATCATTAAAGACGAGAAATGGTATCATAATAAGTCCACATCCTCGTGCTAAAGCAAGTACTATTGCTGCTGCAAAGGTTGTTCTTGATGCTGCAGTTAAGGCTGGTGCACCAGAAAATATAATCGGATGGATTGATGTTCCTTCTCTTGATTTAACTAATATGGTTATGAAGGAGGCTGATATAATACTTGCAACTGGTGGTCCAGGTATGGTTAAGGCCGCTTATTCATCAGGAAAGCCTGCACTCGGTGTTGGTCCTGGTAATACTCCTGCAATCATTGACAGTTCAGCAGATGTTACATTAGCAGTCAATTCAATTATTCATTCAAAAACATTTGATAATGGTATGATATGTGCATCAGAGCAGTCAGTAATCGTAGATACCAAGTTATATAAGCAGGTAAAGGATGAATTTACTGCAAGAGGATGCCACTTCCTTACTAAGACAGAGCTTGACAAAGTTCGTAAGACTATCCTTATCAATGGCTCACTCAATGCCAAGATTGTTGGACAGAGTGCATATAATATAGGAAAGCTTTCAGGCATAACTGTTCCAGAAAATACTAAGATTCTTATCGGTGAAGTTACTTCTGTTGATTTATCAGAGGAATTCGCACATGAGAAACTTTCTCCAGTTCTTGCAATGTATAAGGCTAAAGATTTTGAAGATGCTCTTGCAAAGGCTAAACAGCTTGTAGCTGACGGCGGATATGGCCATACATCTTCATTATATATTAATATAGAGACACAGCAGGATAAAATAGCTGTCTTCCAGGAGGCTATGAAGACTTGCCGAATCCTCATCAACACTCCTTCTTCACAGGGTGGTATCGGTGATATCTACAATTTCATGCTCACTCCATCACTCACACTTGGTTGTGGTTCATGGGGCGGCAACTCTGTTTCAGAAAATGTAGGCGTTAAACACCTTTTAAACATCAAAACCGTTGCAGAAAGGAGAGAGAATATGCTGTGGTTTAGAGCTCCTGAAAAGGTTTACTTCAAGAAGGGATGCCTTCCTGTTGCTCTTGATGAGTTAAAGAATGTATTAGGCAAGAAGAAAGTATTTATCGTTACTGACCAGTTCCTTTATAAGAATGGATATACAAAGTGTGTTACAGATAAGCTTGATGAACTCGGTATCGTTCATACAACATTCTATGATGTAGCACCAGACCCAACACTTGCATGTGCCAAAGAAGGTGCCAAGGCTATGACATCATTTGAGCCAGACTGCATTATCGCTATCGGTGGTGGTTCAGCAATGGATGCCGGTAAGATTATGTGGGTTATGTATGAGCATCCAGAAGTAGATTTCATGGATATGGCAATGCGTTTCATGGATATCAGAAAACGTATCTACACATTCCCTAAGATGGGTGAGAAGGCTTACTTCATAGCTGTTCCTACATCTTCTGGTACTGGTTCAGAGGTTACACCTTTCGCAGTTATCACAGATGAAGAGACTGGAATCAAGTATCCACTTGCTGACTACGAGCTTCTTCCTAAGATGGCTATCATTGATGCTGACATGTGTATGGATCAGCCTAAGGGACTTACAGCCGCTTCTGGTATTGATGCCCTCACACATGCACTTGAAGCTTATGCTTCTGTTATGTCAACAGAGTACACAGATGGTCTTGCATTAAAGGCTATGAAGAATATATTTGATTACCTTCCAGCAGCATATGAGAATGGACCTCATGATGCAGTTGCAAGAGAAAAGATGGCTACTGCTTCTACTATGGCTGGTATGGCATTTGCCAATGCATTCCTTGGATTATGCCACTCTATGGCTCACAAGCTTGGTGCATTCCATCATCTTCCACACGGTATCGCTAACGCTGTACTTATCACAGATATCATGCGATACAATGCCGCTGAGGTTCCTGCCAAGATGGGTACATTCCCACAGTACAGCTATCCTCACTGCAAGGAAAGATATCTTGAATGTGCTAACTTCCTTGGAATTCAGGGCAAGAACGATGACGAGAAGTTCGAGAACTTCTTAGCTGCTATCGAAGACCTCAAGAAGAAGGTCGGCATTAAGAAGACTATTAAAGACTATGGTGTTGATGAAAAGTATTTCTTAGAGACACTTGATGATATGGTTGAGAAGGCATTTGATGACCAGTGTACAGGTGCTAACCCTAGATATCCTCTTATGTCAGAGATTAAAGCTATGTATCTTAAGGCTTATTACGGAAAGTAATCAGGAAGGAGAATAAACTATGAAAAAATGTATTTATAAAGGTTCACAGAAATCTGTTTACCTTGATGGCGACAAAGTTTCTAAAGTATTCGCCCTGTCTTACAACAAATCAGACGTATTATATGAAGCATTAAATACATCCAGAGTTGAAGATACAGGACTTGACATTCCTAAATTATTGAGTGTATCTGTTGATGATGGCCAGTGGGTTATCACAAGTGAATATGCCAAGGGAAGTACTCTTGAAGAACTTCTTAAAGCACATCCAGAGAACACAGACAGCTATATCGAAGCTATGGTTGATTTCCAGATATCATTCAATAAGAGAAACAACCCTCTTCTTCTGTCTCTAAAGGATAAATTAAACAGACAGATTAAAGAGCTTAATGTTGATGAACATATCAAATACGAACTTGAATCAAGACTTGAGGAACTTCCTACACACAACAAGCTGTGCCATGGTGACTATTGTCCAGAAAATATTATTGTCACAACTGACAAGAACAACAAAATCACTGGCATAACAGCCGTTGACTGGGTTCATGCAACTAAGGGCAACGCAAGTGCTGATGTAGCCAATACATACCTCACACTTAAGCTCTCTGACGAGAAGCTTGCTGATAAATATATCAAGCTTTTCTGTGAGAAGACTTCAACTGACATGAAATATGTCAATAAGTGGATGCCTATTGTAGCTGCAGCAAGACTTACAAGAAAGAAACCTGACGAGAAGGCTATGCTTGAGTCAATGATTGATATATGCGATTTCCAGTAAATTCCGACTGATTGTTCATTAATCGCACCCCCTTACATGGCTCCCCAGAAATCCCTTATATCTGACAATGCAGATATAAAGGGCTCTGGGGAGCTTTTTATATTTGCGTAACAAAGTTTATAAATGTTTAATAATAAAATTAGCACTCGCCTATTGACAGTGCTAACAATTAGGTATATAACATAGTCAAGAACAAAGGAAAGGGATTAATTCCAGAGTTCAAAAGTAACATGGCGATAGGTTTTATAAGAGAAAAGGAGAGATGACTTATGTTAATGCCTAGTATTTTTGGAGAGAACTTATTTAATGATGATTGGATGGACTTTAATTTCCCTGATATTGATAAAGCCTTATATGGTAAACATGCACAGAATGTTATGAAGACTGATGTCAGAGAAACAGAATCTGGCTATGAATTAGATGTTGATCTTCCTGGTTTTAAGAAAGATGAAATCAGTGCACAGCTTGACAATGGATACCTTACAATCAGTGCCTCTAAGGGACTTGATAAGGATGAGGAAAAGAAGAATGGCAAGTATATCCGCAAGGAGCGTTATGCCGGCGCTATGAGCAGAAGCTTCTATGTTGGTGATGGTCTTAGCCAGAGCGATATCAAAGCTAAATATGAAGATGGTATCCTTAAAATCAGCGTTCCTAAGATGGATAAGAAAGCTATCGAAAGCAGCAAGGCAATTGCTATCGAAGGATAATCCGATTGACAGCTTCAACCCATATACGTTGTTAAATAATAAAATGTGTACTATATCTTATGGTACATAGGAAGCCCCCGGCAGGTGATACCTGTCGGGGGTGTTTCGTTATTTACCAGCCTGCCATTTATGACTGCTATTTATACCGTTCCTGTGATAACAAGAGTACTTACACCCGGATTGACAATCCATGCTCCTGTTGTAGGATCCTGTGCGTATGTTGCGGCTGGAACTGTTATCTGACCGGCAACGCTTGCAAAGGCACCTGTTGTCTCATCATATGTGTAATTCGTTCCTGCTGTCCATGCTGTTCCATTGAATGTGGCTGTCAGATTAGTAAGAATTGGGTCAAATGTGTCTGTAACAACTACATTTGTTGCCGCATCTGCTGCTGTGTTACCTATATTCTGTATAAGGAATGTGTAGGTAAGAGTTCCATTTTCTGTAACAGGAACCGGGCTTACTGACTTAGTGATTATAAGGATTGGCTCATTCTCAGATGTCACTGTCTCTGTTACTGTAATAGGTGTAACTCCTCCACCGCTGATAACTGCTGTGTTCGTTATTGTCGCATTAGTAGCTAATGGAGCATACTGGTTAACCTCTGCCTCATATATTATAGTTGCATTGCCGCCGGCAGGAATGTTTATTCCTGTTATAGCGAGTGGCGGACCTGCTGTTACTGCTGGTGCTGTCTGAACAACGCCATTCACATAATACTTAACTGTTCCTTCAACATAAGTTAATGGAGTAACTGTTGTTGTATCAAATGCGTATGCTCCCAGATTGTCTGTAAGTGTGATATTGTTGAATGCTGTTGTACCTGAATTAACGATACTTATAATATAAGTTATAGTATCATTCTGCCCATATGTGCTTCTTACTGCTGTCTTCGTAGCAGATAATACCTCTAAAATCTCGCCAACTGCTATATTAGAATTGGCAACTGAATTGCCATAACGAAGCTGCGCCTGATTAGTAAATCTTGCCATATTAACTTTCCTCTCATATATTCGGTTATACTATAATATATGACAGTTATTTTTATTGTTTACTGGGGCTTGGACTACAGGCTTAATCTTATCCACGTCTGATGTGTATATTCCGGCAAAACTGCAAAATTTCCTTAACCGTACTGTGTTATCACTAACATCAATACGTTTTTCATCAAAAAACCTGCCATTCCTGATACAGTCAATCATTTCCTGCTCACACTCAGATATCATATAATATATTATTCATTTGGAACAATTTTTATATTCTTATTATTATATGTAACATATAATTCAAAATCTTTCATATTTGAATCCATATTATATATATGTATATTAAGTCCTCCATCATTAAATAAATCTATTGCCTCTAGTTTATTAACATCATATCTTTTAATAATTTCCAATCTAGTTCTATCATGATTTTATTCAATACATTTCACATTCCAAGAATATTTTTTGCGGATATAAGCTCACTATCAGCCCCATGTTATCAATTTTTTCATTTTTAAAATATTGATTCAAAAAACTATATGTTAGTACAACACGAACAGATTCATCTGGCTGCAATTTCGGACATAATAGTTCTGAACTGTCATTAAATTTCTCAAACAAATCAACATCTACTCCATTAGAACTTGTATTATTGCCCAGAACTGTCTGATATAATTCAACATTTCCAGCTTTATCACTACAATTCTTTATTTGCAACTCTATCAAAGCAAATGTCTGGTTGTAATACTTTTCATATTTATCATATAATTCCGACACATTCCCATTTAATGATTTCAATTCATCATAATCTATATATTTTGTATCTTGTATCTGCAATTCAAAATTCTTATATTCCGTCTTTTCTCCATATGGTACATTAATAACCACTGTATCAGGATATCGTTTATTAACTTCCACTATCTTAATTGTACAACAAATAATTATTATTGATACACATAACAGACTGACTAATATTAATATCCTATTCTTCAATTAACCTACCCTCCTGTATCTTAATTATCTGATCACATATATCACATAAGCTCTCTTTATCATGAGATGATATAATAATCAACTTTCCTTCTTCTGCTTTCTTTTCAATTACATATTTTATTCTATCACAACTTTTTTCATCAAGTGCATTAAATGGTTCATCAAGAACTATAAGTTCTGGATTCTCAAATATAGCTGCTGCTATTCCAAGTTTCTGCTTCATTCCGAGAGAAAACTGTCTATATCTTTTTTTACTGTATGGCTCCAATCCCACAATCTCTAATGCCTTATATATATCATCATCACTAGCGCAATTCCGTATCAACGATATCGATTTAAGATTATCATATGCACTATATGAGCCTATAAACCCAGGATTCTCTATCAATATTCCTACACTTTCTGGAAATGATATATCTCTACCTAATACTTTGCCATCTATACTTACACTCCCTTTATCAGCAAATATAAGTCCTGTCATTGCTTTCATAAGCATTGTTTTTCCGCTTCCATTTTCGCCTTTTATGCCATATATTTTTCCAGATGTTAATGTCATAGATATGTTATCAAGTACTTTATTTTTATTAATTGATTTACTGTAATTTATAAATTCTATCTTCATTTTAACCTCTCTTTACTAATATACTCGTATCGTTTTATTCTCATTATCCCAACCACAATACTACACAACATCATACAGATTAATATAAATAATGATTTTATTATACTGATTCCATCTGACATCACATACTCATTTCTACATAACATCATATTATTTGATATACAATAACTTTGAGGAATATAGGCACCTGAAACTATATAGATACATATTACAGCTATTCCTATGATTGTATTATCATATATCTCTGCTATTATACACATTAACATATATAAATAACTGGTCAGAAATGGAATAATTACTATAACACATACGACATAACAATCAGATGGAAATATCCGTATACCAAACGCATTAACTGGTTTGCTAATATGTGGTTCATACCATATGATTTTAGCTCTGAATATCATATGACACATTATTGCAAAATACAGACATCCATAATATATCAATGTTCCAACACAAATATATACATACTTGCTTATTATAAAACTCACTCTGGATTTAAATCTAACTAAGCACTGACATTTATCCTTCTTTAAACTATCAGCTGTATAACCACCAAGAACAAATAATATATATATATTAAAAAATAACCAGAATACAGGCATCTCATATTCTTTGTTAAAATTCTGATTGATTGGTCTTATCCCTTGAAACATATAAATAACATAGTTGACAAATCCCGCACTATATTGCCTAATATCGATATCATTATATATTGTTCCATCAATGTGTATGCATGTAATAATTACAGTTACAAATAAAATTATATATCTAACATATTGTCTTTTCAGTCCTTCGTGTAAATCATATATAAACGCTCTTACCATATCTATCTGTACTCTCTATTTTTATATATAAGCATAGTCATCACCCATACAATAATATTCACTATTATTATTCTTAACATATACCAGTATCCATTCTGTATATCTGATAACAGCTTATAACAATTACTGTTAATTACACCCAGACCTGTTCCCATCAATTCCATAACTTCAATAATGCTAATTCCCAGACACATTATTACTCTGCTGGATGTAACACAATTTATAATCAGAACACTATTCATTACAAACACAACCTGCATAAACATATAATAGAATATAACCGAATAAACAGTCAGAATATGTATATTGACAGGTTGTTTTGTTATAACTGCAAACATACTGTTATAAGAATTAAAATTATATAAGCTTATCCTTTTTATATAAGAAATAACCAGCATGCTTACAATACTTACAGCACTATTTATAAAGCTTATTTTTATTATATATAACTCCTGTCCAATAATTATCCTTAATCTGCTTCCACCCCTGACTACCATCTGTATATCTTTAACCCTTCTTAGTCTGGCATTATACAGTAATACAAGTATAACAGGCACAACATATACTATATATATTCCTTTATACAGACACCATAAAAACATATCTGCAAGACTTACCTGTATATTAAACATCCTATATGATATCTGTATATGTTCATATATAACATACATCCCAACTGACAGCATCAGAATATATATACATATCATCACAATCATTTTATAATGTTTCATCCATTATTCCTCGCTTGACCGACAATACATTAAAAACTAACAACACTATAAGAATAAATACGGCAGTAAAAGCATCTGTAAAGCCTCCATCCTGCGCTGGATCTGTAAATCTCATAGGAACATATTTATACATATTCTTAGTATTACATACACAATAAACTAAAAGATTTCCAATAAAAGGTGTTGATAGCTGTACAAATGTATTATCTGTCCAAAAGCTTATACTTAACGGCAAAACAGCCATTATTCCTGAATATATAAATATAATAACAAAATAAACCAGTAAATATACTAATGGCTTGGTATAAAATAAATCAGCAAACATATCAGATCCATTAACAGGATATGTTCCTGTTGACGACTGCGGAGTAATAGCTGGAAGTTTCATCATCGTAAGCGCAAGATTACATGCAAGCGGAATTATGACTGTAACTGCTCCTGCTAAGAATGTAATAATATATTTCACAATTACATAATCTTTACGATCTGCCCTTATATAATAATTAACTATAAGCTTTGATTTCCTGTCATAATTATATGTATAAGAATAAGGTATAACTGCTATAATCGGAATAAGCATAAAATATATATAATGCCAATATGACTCTAAATCCCCACCTATCCAGTGATTATATGCACTATGTGGATACAAAGTTCCTATTTTAATATTATCAAGTTTATTGATAATCATATCCATATATTTTACAGCTGGCAATGTAATATCTCTATACTGCAATATACATATAACCAGATATATTATCATAGCTGTCCAAAATCCTATACTTCTTATTAACCTTCTAAACTCTATTTTCCAGAATCCCTTCATATATAGTATCCTCTATTTTATCCATTCACTTAAATCCAACTTATATACTGCCCAAGAGCCATCATTAATATATGTCCCCTGCAAATCGACAACCAGATACATATCATAATCCTTTAAATATTTTATATTAGGCGTATACAGCAATTCATATTCCTTTTCTTCATTAGCCTTTATATTAACTATATTGCATGACTTTTCTGATTTCGCATATTTTTTTTCGCTATGATAAGATAACTCAATCGGATATGGTGTCAAGTTATATTTTAAATCTATATTGCCAAGACATACATTGACATCCATGTCATTAGGATTTCTCAATTTTACTCTTGCCACTAAAACACGATGTTCACTATCAATATCCCTATCCGAAACCAAATTTGCTCCATTATACATAAATATATTCTCAACATCATCTATTTCATCCGGAATCTGTTGTGTCACATAATAATCTTCCAGTTTTACATACATCCTCGCTCCTTTATAGTCATTACCTGGAATTTCACAAGGCAACTCTACATTCTCTGTATAACATGGCATATTATTAACATATTCATATGATGCTTCTGTATTAGAGGGAGCTATTGTCGGTACTGATATATATGCCGTTGGCTGCTCTAATGTAATATCACTACCTGCTGGTTCAATCTGTGTATTGTTAATATCATTCACATTTTTTATGTAATTCAGCTTATCCTTGTTCTCATAACCAACTATCAGTATAAGTATACACCCAAGGAAAATTATAATTATATTAACCAGAACTTTCTTCATCAGCCTAAGCTCCCTCCTTCAAAATCTATAGATGGTCTGAACCAGGTCTTACCCCTGACTGATATACGCTGTCAGGACTCCACAAACCACTTGCAGTCCCACTTCCACTTCCAAATATAGCAGCTTCTTCATATCCAGATTCATGCACACTATTATAAAGAAATCTCTTATACCCCTCTTCAAAATAATATACATATCCCATAGAACAATCGTATGCATCAGCTTCTGGATGTCCTCCATACACCTTTGCAGTATAGGAAGATGATGCAGACTGGCAATTCATGTAACAACTTGTTGCATCAGTCTTATCTCTAAAACCAGTTTTGTGACTATCATATATATTAAAGTTATAAATATAACCTTTATCTGATATGTTACCTGCATTTGCTATCACACTCATTAAATTTATACATATGATTGTAACTGCTACTATGAAGATAGCATTATAAGTGTTCTTTGTTTTAACCATATATTTGTCTCCTTCTATTTATATTTTCGTTGATGTTACCAGCTATATATCATTTTCCACTCAGAAAAACAATACTTTATGTCTATAACGACATTTTTGCTACAAAATTGTTAAGACAGTAATGGATATTACTTACAGTACTGTTAAAATTTTTATCCATAACACCATTACTGTCTTATAGAAAAACTATCTTACTTTTCTAAAGTTAGCTAATATATATTGGTAAATTACATACATACTAATAATGTAAATATATGAAGGTTATAAATATATGGATGGATTTAACAATGTAGAAATGGGTAAGAGA
>ERZ1034763.251-NODE-251-length-29797-cov-5.421760_pt1 | contig 29797 bp, 36 predicted proteins | sample MGYA00520701_ERZ1034763 | MGnify/ENA primary metagenome ERZ1034763 (study PRJEB33766, sample SAMN09781707) | gut metagenome | biome: gut microbiome | host: Homo sapiens | place: Madagascar | study: EMG produced TPA metagenomics assembly of the PRJNA485056 data set...
TTTATTAATATTAATAGTATATTTATTTTTTAGAAACTTCATAAGCCAAGCAATAATAACTGTAACTGCCATACCACCAAGCATTAAAGCTTCTCCAGCCTCTTGAATATACTTTTTAGGATCATCAGACTTAGCAGCTTCCATAGCAATCTGCAAAAGATGATTACACTGAGCTTCAGTGAGAGGCTGATCTACAATATACTCTTTAATAGGTTCATCATATTTAAAAGCCATGATTAATATTCTCCTTTATATATTTTATTTCAAAATAGTTTTCTTTACAACATCAGAAGCTTTCTTAACTAGAGACTCCTTTTCAATTTCCTTAACAGGAATTGGAGTAACAGTTTCTACATAAACAGCTTTTTGGAATACATCAGGAAGTAGAGGGTCAATATAAACCTTTGTAGGCTGCCGTAGTACTTCATAAGTATGCATTTTGCTCATAAATTTATTATCAGTACTAATTGTAGGTAGAGACTTGCTCATAGTAAGATAAATTCTAGGAGCTTCACAAAGATATCCATTCTCACTCTTACCGCGAAGTTTCCACTTAGGGATAAGTTCTTTAATACCAGCAACAACAGACTGATGATAAAGTTTAGTTCCAGCAGGAAGAGTAATAGGCTTAGCATTATATGTATATTCTACTAGAATAATATTATCATCTTCCTTTTTACCCTTCTTAAGTTCATATTTAGTAATAATAGTTCCATTAGGAACGATATGGCAGAATTTGCAGAGAGCTTTAAATGCTTTATAGTAAGGAGCATAGTTTTCTGTTTCCTCTTTTAAGGTTTTAAAGATAGGAGCCAACTTCTTATATTCAGCATCAGAAAGTGTAGATTTAAATACTTCCTTCTTTTGCTTCTCATTAGACATTTTCCATTTCTTAATGAGTTCTTGAGTTTCTTTATCTACGAATAGCTCCTGAAGAGATTGATAATTAGTCATCTCTTCCATTATATATCAGACTCCTTTCATTAAGATTTATGAAATAGCTTATCAATGAATGTACGGAAAGATTCTACAGGAATAGGCCTTTCAGTTTCTACGTAAACAGAATTACTAGAAAATTCACTATAAGTAGGATCAATATAAGCAGTAGTAATACGTTCTTTGGGTGTAAATCTTACTAGTTTTTTACCTTCAAGTCCAGCTTGAGTTGCAGCAATAGGTTTAATACAAGAGAAGAAAACTCTACGAGTAGGATACATATATTTACCAGCAACCTTAGATTTGAATGAAGGAATAAGTTCCTTAATCCCAGCAGCAGGTGTAGTATGAATCAATTGAATACCTTCAGGAATAGTAACTTTTACTTTACCCTTAGAATATTTAACAGCAATAATATCTTGATCTTTATCCTTTTCGTCTTTCTTGAAGACTATATTTTCAAGAATAACAGAATCATTAGGAAGACCAACAAATTTACAGATAGCATTAAAAGATCTCTTATAAGCACTATAGAAAGGCTTCTCTGCACAAACTACATCCATATGTTTTTGAAGAGCAGCTTTTTGCTTTTCATCAATATATCTGTAGATCCATTTATGTTTAACAAAAGATCCAGTACTCTTTTCCCATTGTTTCCATAGATCTGTTACATTAAGAATGTCTTTCTTAATATTATCAATCGCACCTTCATTATAATTATCAGCAGAAGCACAAAGCATATCTAGAAAAATATCTGTATCAGAATAATTGCTCGCTTCAATCACAGCATCTTCTTTTACTTCATCGTATCTATCATCTATACCTTGGAATAGAGCATCGTTATCCGTATCTTGTTCACGTCTGTCTCCACCAAATTTCTTATAAAGCATCGTATAGTAGAGACGAATAACTCGCATTGCATCTTTATCCTTCGGGAAATTAATATAATCATCAATAAGCTTATTTAGCTTACTAATTTGATCAATTAGCTCCTTTTTAGTTTTAGGATCAATTCCTTCTTTAGCAACTTCTCTCTTTAGATACTCAATAGAAACTTTAATTCTAGCAAGATCCGCAGGATGTTCATCTTGAACATCAGTTACATAAGCAAGAAAATCATTAAAGTAAAGAATATATGCTTTGAAATATTCTACAAATTTAGGATAAGTACGAATACCATAATAATCATAATAGACTTTATTAGTAATCTTAGTAAGACATGTATGAAGCTCATCAGAATATCCAAACATTGCAGCAAATGTATCTGCAAATTTTTCATTTGTATAATCAAAACGAGATCGCTTCATATTATCTTCCATAGATTCTTTAAAGAATTTAGGAAGAAGCTTAGTAAGATTTCGTCTTACACTAGTAATAGCAGAATTAAATTTATTAAGTTCAGTATTGATAATCTCAATAGTAACAGCTTTACCAGATTTAATCTTATCTTTGATAAGATCATTAACCTTAGAAATTAGTCCATTAAGACGTCTAGCAGAAGTATAGTTACTATCTTTATTCATGACAGCTTCAAAGAAGCTATGACCAACTTCATGAAGAGTAACAGCAATCAATTCTTCATCAGAAAAATCCTCAGAATTAAATAGACCGCTATTAATAGTCATAACAAAGCAAACTCCAGGAAATACTTTCTTATATTTAAATCCAGTAGGATTAGAAATAAGATTTTTTAGAAGTTCTTTCTTTTCTTCTTCAGTATAGAAATTATCAATAGGATAAGCTCCAGCATTATAAGAATTATCAGGCTGAATATATAGAGCAAAAGATCTGAAACCAAATGTATTCTCTGCTACTCTATTAAACTTCAAAATTTCAGGATCTTGGTTAGTAGTAGAAGTAACAGGTTTATTTCTTAGCTTAGCTCTAACTTTAGAAAATGCATCTTGAAAAGGCTTAATAGATTCTTTACCAAAATATACTTCATTAAGATATTCCATAATGATATCCTCCTTTTAATTTAATGTGAAATTCAATAAAAATAAGAGGTAGCAAAATATCTTGCTACCTCATTTGCATTTATATATCTTTTAATCCTGTAATTGCTTTTACAAATGCAGGTGAAAAACTAGATGCTGTATTCCAAGATACATGAATTAGTGTACATATGACAAAAGATATAAATGTACATTTATCTTTATTATCTTTTGTATTATCAATATGGAATAGCTTTCTAAATTTATCACTATTGAAAAGATTATGAATTGCTGTATTAACTACATGCATTCCAACGCCAAGTGCTCGTGTTCTTATTAGATTCATAATTGGCATTTTTCTAGAAAATCTTGATACATATAGAGAGAATTCTAGTGTATTAAATGCAATAGTATATTCTGTACTAAATCCACCCTTAACAGCTATTTGTTTTGATGATTCTTCAACTATTGGAGCAGCTATACAAACCCAGATAACTCTTCCCACAGGCCCTAATAATATTGTAAGTACATCACAAACAATCGTATTAATCAATCCATCAAGTATAGTTAATGTAATTCCTTTAGCAAGATTCTTTTGATCTAATTTAGATAAATTTGGAAAAGATTTTAATATTGATCTGTCTATAGATTTTGCACAATACATAAAGAAATCAGAAATAATATTATATATCTGATCATTTGCATTAGAATTTATTCCATTGCTTTTAATAATGCTTACGATGCTATTGGCTGTATCTTTAATTTTTATATCTAGATTCTTTATACCTAGTTTATCAAGATTTATATTTGGAATTGCTGATTCGATTATATAACTTTCAGAAATTGATAGTTGAATGAATTTGCAACTATCACATATCTGTTGAATTCTTCAGAAGAAAATTCGATTTTATTATGATTATATAAAACATATTCGCAGTATTCATCTGTAAATATGGCCATTAGAACACCTTCTTTTCATTTAATAATTATATAAAAGTGAAAAATACCGGAATGGATTTTAAAAATCCATTCCGATAATATTAAATTTAATGATTAAATCATATCTCTATCGTTAAACTTTTTCTGCTGAGCAATGAGCTTATCGAGCATCTTCTGATACTCTTCCTTCTTCTTAGGATCTTTTTCATTCTTCGCAAGCTGGCCAAATTTAGTAATTACCTTATCGGCTTGAGATTGAACAGCTGCCTCTTCACCAGTCTGTGCTGCCCAAACATAAAGACGCTGTAGCAAATGATAAGGAATACCAATGATAGTGATGCATAGAGGAAGTGTAATAACAGAATCAATATTAAAAAATAATATCAAGAACTCTGAAAATAATTTTAAAACCTTTTTGAATTCCAGTCTTTGCATCAATACCTTCAGAATTAAGTAGAGATTCAGCATCAGAAATATCTTTCATATATTTCTTCATTTCAGGTGCTTGCCTAAACTTAGGCATGAAAGAAAATTTAGCCTCATTAACGCAGCGAATCGGAGATGCGACCTCCCAATCGATACAAGTAGACTCTGTAAAAATAGCCATAGTAATTCTCCTTATCTATCAAAATCTATATCAATAATCCTCATACTTCCAGAATGACTAAATTCAATATAGAAATTTAACATTCTTTTAGAACTAGTAGGATCATCCTTTATATTAAAGTAGATGCTTAAACAATCATCTTCATCAATAAAGCCTTTCTTAAGTTGAAGAATAGGAATTATATCTTTATATTTAGGATATTTTTATATTCATCAACACGAGTATATTTTCCTGCAAAATTGATTCCATAATTTTCTGATTCATTAAACCAATTTAAGCATGTGTCTTCTGTAAATATTGCCATCTCTTTTAATCACTCCCTTTTCTTAATAATTACCAATTATAAGGCCATTATAAATTAGTAATCAAAAAAAAAACGATTTGGATTTACAATAAAAGAGGTGCTATGGAGCAATCCATAGCACCATTATTTAAATGATCGGAGTTAAATTTCGTCCGTATCAATAACCATATTGACACCGGCACTTTCCATCAGATCCTTAACTTCCTTAGAAGTATTCGGATGAATCAGGACACTCAGATTCTGAGCACTCATGCCCTCATTAGCAGCAATAATACCATTCAGAGTCTCAATGACACTCTCACACTTCAGTTCTGCACACTTCTGCACATCCTCAACATCAGTGAAGAACTTATCATCAGGAGTCTTAGCAACGACGACATTGTTGTACTCGCGCTTGACAGCATCCACAGGATTAACAACCTGGGGATCCTCAGACACCTTGACTTCATCCTCATTGGGGCCAACTTGGACATCCATCTCGACATCATCGACGCCATCACTCTCACGAACAACGTACTGAGTGCACTGAACGCCATATCTCTCCAGACCGGGGACATACTTCATAGTGCTCTCATCAACAACAACGAACAGATTCTGAGCACTAACACCCTCATTGCAAGCAATGATCTTGTTCAGAGAATCCATCAGGTTGCTTTCTGCCAGCTTAGCATACTTGACAACATCCTTGCAGTCAACGTAATAGCTCTCATTACACTTAGCAACAGAAATAGTCTCAGGATCACTCTTAGCAGCAGAGATGGGATTATCGATCTTCTCATCTTCAGAAGAAGCAACGACTTCACTATCAGGACCAACCTGAACAGCCATGGTCATCTCATCAGATTCATCAAAAAAGTTTAGCATAAGATATACCTTCCTTTGCAAAAGAATATAAAATATATTATCCGGATAATTTATAATCAACCATAGATATCAAAACTAACAGAAGATTCGTTAATTTTGTTCTTGGTAGATTCGCTCATTGTACTATAATCGGATTTAGTCATAATGACTCTAATATTAGAAGCACTAATATCATCGTCTTCATGAACCTTAATGATATTATTTAGTGCATTTTCATACTTAGTTTCCTTACATGCATCCATATAGCACTTAAGATCATTGTGATCAACGTAATAATTATCACCGTATTTGGCAATCATAACATTACGAGGATCCATTCTTAGTTTACTAATAGCCTCAATAGGACTATTAGCTTCAATGGGAGGATCTTCGTCAGGAGTGGATACAGGAATATCACTAGAAGTAGAATCAGTAGGATCTTCATCATCATGAAGAACAACCTTCATATCACTCTGATTATTATCATTCTGAATCTTAAGATCTACAGGATCTTGGAAATATACATGACAATCTCTAGGAATTTCAACTTCCTCTAGAATAGGAGCTTCATAATTCATATTAGTTTTCCTCCTTTTAATTACTGCTAGAATCGTCTAGAAAAGTTATAGCTTCTATATCTTGCTGATGTACAGGTAATTGCTGTGCTTCTTGCATAGTTGGCAAAGCATACATATTATCTTTAATCATATCAATTCTATTAGAAATGGATTGACTAAATTGGTCTAGTTGAGGAACTTGATATGCTCCCTCCGGATCTAAGTAAATATTAGACTGGGATAGTAGCATATTTTGTTCTTCAGGATTAAATGATTTTTCATGACCTTCTATTTCTTCAATAGTTTCTTTATCAGCAGGATCTATATAAGGAGCATATTCTTGCATGAATAAATCATATCTACCAAATACTTTAGACGGCGGAATAAATAGATATCCATTATGGACCAATTCATGCTCTGTAGCTGTAAGAGGATATAATCCTATAATACATCTATAGTGGCAAGCCATTACTTCTTTAGCAACCATTTCTACAGAAAGATCTTCATGATTAGCTAGTCTCTTTTCATAAACAATTCGTACTATATCCTCCAATACAAATGGAGTATGATGAATTTCAATTTTTACACGTTTGCTATCATTATTAGTAATATCAGGATTAAGCCCAGATCTATCCATTCCACAATATTCTCTAAGATATTTGACCATCTCTCTATATTCAAAAGATCCTCTAACTTCAGATTTAACGTCCTTTACATATCTTTCAAAGTCTTTTGGATTTGCAAGGTCATAATCTTCTTGATCATAATCAGGTAATTGCCCTATATGGAATGTTTTACCAGAGCTATCTCTGATATCATCTAATTTGATAAGATTAACAGGATTAATCATAATTAAACACTCTCACTCATTATAGTTTAGTTGATTTTATACATTAAATATTTTATTTTAATTAGATATTATAATAGTGAAGATCTATGGAATGATCTTCACCGAATAATTTTCTTATATATGAAAGGAAGAATATTATGAACAAGGATAAGAAAGCTTTTATTGATTCCATTATTGAGAATAAGGATATTCTCACCTTTACTCTGAGAGACATGTATGAAACTCTCAAAAGCATCAGGAAAGATTTCTATGAAGAAGTAACTACCGATGAAGTTTTACTTCATATGATCTATGATTCCAACATTCCTGTTGCCAATAAGAGACTTTTGTTTATGCAGCTTAAGTCTTTTACGGGTGATAAAGATATTAAGGCTGCTATCGACGCATATATTACAAGATCTGATATTGCATATGACTATCTCAATAGCAATCCTGATCTTGTGTATACAGTCTATAGAGGTAATAAATCTTCATTGAGTTCTCTTAATAATATCCGTAACAATCCTGGTGGAGTATTTGATTCTTTCATCTGTGCTACTGATTATATTAAGTATTTCAATGAAAAATGTGTTAAGGATAACCCTGCAAATGAAATGTTCATTAACCTTCAGTTTCATTTGATAGATGTAACTGTACTCACTAGAGGAGATCAGTATAAATCTGAGAAAGATAATGCTGCATTTGCTTGCATTCTTGGTAGCAATGGAGAGCTTCTTCAGATTTTCTGTGATAATTTCAAACCTAAGGAAGGTACAGATTTTCCTGATATCCATCCATTGTTTAATAAATCATATAATACCACTCACAATTTTACAATAGGAGATATTGTAAGGCCTAGATGGGATACGCATAACTTTAATTTCCTTGATGATGGTCATATCTACTTCGTAAGAAGAGTCAAAGAATCTTCTAAGATTCTTCTTACTTGTTATGATCAAAAGAATAAAGTAATTTATGACATTGATCAGCCAGTATCTCCTTTTAGTCTTAGTATGGAATATAGTTATATGCATGAAGACGATGCATATCTGTATGATTTTATAACAAAGTATCAGTCTTATATGAAAGGAGGTCATGATTATACACTGATTGATGTCATGAATTCTTTCTCTGATTGCAATATGAAAGGAAATAATTAATGGATGAAGAAAAAGCAATTTTAATTAAGGCTGCAGGCATATGGATTGGTAATCTCTTTAAGAGCAATAAATTCTATTATATCGGATTGGAAATTATTCCTCCTAAAGAAGATGGAATTCCTACTGCGATTTATTATTACTACTCTTCTAATAAATCGCTGCTTGTATCTAAATATAGTTTGAGTACTCTTTATAATATTATCCTTAGTTTCAATAGAAAATATCATATAGTACTCAAGCCAATTTTCATCGGATGTGCTGCAGGAATGCAGAAGTAATAGAAAGGAAGAAGAAAATGAAAAATAAAAGCAGTAAACGTCGGAAACAGATTCTGGCAATGATCAAAGCAGAGTGTACTCCTATGGGTCAGAAGACTCCTCTGACTTATTGTGATGGTTATGCTCTTGATTACCAGCCTAAGCCTGAATCTCATCTCTATAATCAGATCGAATGCTTTACCGTTGTATTCTCCAATCAGCAGAATATCAACCCTATCGAGATTGTTTGCAATCCTCTCTGGATTGGTACTGGTAAACTGGCACTGAAGAGAGTAGAAGATCTTGAAGCAAAATACGGTTGTCCTAATCGTTAAGGAGAATTAAGATGGATGCTTTTGATGTAGTGATTTATGCAATGTCAGCATTTTTCATTGGTTGTTTAATGCTTTTCCCTTTCTGGGCAATTGCAGGATTCGTTAAACCTTTAAGAAAGTTCTATTGTGATATTGGTTGGCATTGCTGGCCTTCTCAGATTCAGTGGACTTACAATGATGGCTGCTCCAACCATTGCATTTGTGCTTGGTGCGGTAAAGAGTGCATGCAAGATTCTCAGGGTAATATTTTCTAAAAGAAGGAGAGTATAAATGGATGAAGAAAAAGCTAAACAGCTATTTCTATTAATACTTGAACGATTATTGGAATATTATTATCTTAGATCGGTGTATGATTTACTATATTTAGTTTGCAATGATCATTCATCTGAAAATAAAAAAGAAGGATAATACAATGGAAAATTCATCTGATATTAGACATCAATATCTTACAGCAATCGCAAAATTGTTAATGCATTACTATTCCTCAAAACTTTTTTGGTTATATGCAGAAACTTTTTATGGATTCTCTGATCTAGATGTGAGGTATTTAAAATGATTAATGGTACTTTTCTCTTGTTCCCTACTAAGGGAAAGACTGAAGAAGAGATTCAGTCTCGCCTTACTGATCTCAAAAAGATGACCAGTGACGATAATATCTTCTATGCTGTCTTTGCAGATAGCAAGGAAGAAGATGATTATAATAATATGATGGTCCTCTATGCAATGAAGTGTAAGAACATTATCATTTCAAAGGATTATCAGGATGATATGATGTGCAGGATTGCATTTGATATCGTTCTCAATCGTGAGGATGAGCACAGCTTCACATTTGAAGAATAAATAACTAAAAGTCCCGGTAGAGATCAACTCTCTACCGGGATTTATTTTTTTTTACAGTTGACTCTCGTCGTAAGGAATTCCAGCTAGATCTTTAATGGATCTATCCAATTCTACCATAAGTTTAGAAGTTGCTGCAAATAGAGGAATAGAACAAGTCATACGTCCAGAGATAGAGCTTAGAGACATGAAACTATCAATATGCTCATTAGGTCTGAAAGCGGTATAAGGTTCTACATCCTTAGGAATAATCTTCTTAATGATACCCTTATTTGCAGAATAGAAAGTAATCTTATCACCAGCAGACATAGTATCTGTATATTTGATATAATAGATTACTAGAACAGAGTCATCTAGATTTTTAGTCTTGCCAACTTCAGGAACTTTACCAGTCTTAGGAAGAATAGCAGAATCAATTCCATATTGGTCATATACCTTTTTGATATCTTTAACTCTCTTCTCATAAAGTCCAATGAACTTACGTAGAGATTCAGAGCAAGTATCAATATCACATGTACGATAGATTTGAATATCACATACGATACCAGTATATTTAGATTTAACAGGATTTCTGCCCAATTCAGAAATTTCACCAGCATCCATTGCTAGATTCTTGAGCAGGCTATTCATAGCTTCGTCATCAAAGTCAGCTTGGAAAGTAAATAGAGTATCACCTTCCATAACTTGATCTCCAAGATATTTACTAACCTGAATATTAGAACCTTTCTCTAGCCTAGTTTCAATTCCTTGAATAACTTGAGTTCCTAGTTTATTGGCAAAAGATTCAGTAATCATTGCAGAGTCTTCGAATCCTTCATCAGTGTTAATAATAGCAATCTTTGCAAGGGTGCCCATATTAGCAGCTAGATTACCAGATTCACCAAGAGATTTAGAGAAAGATAGCTTATCATATGCAAGAATTTGACCAGCTTTGAAAGTCTTACCAACACTCATATCTGTATCAAGCTTCATAGGCACATAATATCCGCCATCAGAGTTTTTCTTAACCTCTTCAGAAAGATTGATAAATTCATGCTTACCACTCTTATATTCTACAACGATATAGTTTTTCTTACCGAAACCTTCTTGTACCAATTCTACAATCTTACCATCTTCCTTAGCTTTATAAGCAAATATATCAGAAGTCAGATAAGGCAATGCTTCATCTGCACCAGTAGTAAGTAGAGTAGGATCATTATTATCACAACGAATCATATGTTTAGAAGTCTGAACATAAGTCATCAGAGATCTAGGAGGATCATCATGAGTAGTACCAAGAGGAGTAACAGCTTCTGTCATAGTAAAAGAAGCAGCAGAAGACAATTTATCTGTATTACCATCTATAGTTTTAACAAATCCTCTTCCACCTTCAATATTAGCATTAACAGTTGCTTGACGATTAATACCAACATTGCCAGAGAATCCAGTATCCATGCCTAATAGATTAAGCATAGAATCATCATATCCACGTGTAGCAATGGTATAGCCACGAGCAACATTCATACCAACTAGACCTTTGTTAGTAACAGAGTTCGAGCATTCAACGTCGTTTAGAGCATTGTTAATAGAAAGGTCAGAAGTAGCAGGATCTTTAGAAACAATTAGATCAATAACAGCAGATTGTTTAATCGTCATCTTTGTTCTCTTACGAGTATGACGATTCTGGTTAGCATAATCCTGATAAGAAGTAGTAAGAGCTTTATAGAAGTAACCTGCAATAAGTTCTTTACGACGCCATCTACGACCACCTTGATCAATATGACGTACGTACTTATTATCTGCAAGCATATTACTTGCATGGATTAGAATACCAACGTAATCACTAGGAAGCTTAAATCTCTCAAGAATTTCCTTAGTAATAGGATCAATCATACAGTCATAAGAGTTTTCTAGACCATCAGAATTTAGACTATTAGTATAAGTCTCAAGGAATTCTAGATACATTCTTCTATTATTTACATCCTTGATGGAATAAGAAGAAGTATCATTTTCCTTAAGACCATTCATAAGCATACTAGAAGAGTAATTTGCTTCATATGCAAGATAGCCATCAGAGAATTCAATATAATCCTGATAAGTACTATATTTGATATCCTTATTTAGCTCTTGTACGAATTCATACTTAATTCCAGCCTTATTCATGGTCTTAATCAGACCCTCAAGATAAGAGCAAATTAGAATAACAGGAATCTCACAATTCAAAATACTAGCCTTAGAATAAGTACAGCGAGTACCAGTAATCTTTAAGCTATTATAGAATTCCATAAACTCCTGAGATCTATAGAATAGCAAAGTAGTAATATAACCAGCTAGAGTAGGACTAGAAGTTCCATCATAGTAAATGATTACATCTTTACCTGTCTTATCTTTAGAGTCAAATTGAGTAAATACACCAATAGGAATGCCCTTAGTATCATCCACTTCATATTCAGATCTAAGTTCATCTTGATTAAAGAAAATCTTTAGGCCTGCAGATTCAATAGAGTTAAATACTTGGGCAAGGTCAATATAGTCGATAGGCAATTCATATTTAGTACAAACCTTAGTATTATCACCAGCTACATACTTAATATCATTATGCTTATCACAGTACTTGCTAATAGCTCTAATGAGTTTATTAGCATAGGCATTAGATTGACCCTTACGAGAGCCAAATCTTCTAACAAAGATCTTGTTATATCCGCCAGAGCCAATAATTTGACACTCTCCCAAACCAGTTTTAATAATGGGTAGAAGTGCAGATTGAATCATCAGTGTCTTTTCATTGCCACGGAGTTTTAGGAAGTTTGACCCATTGATAAATTTAGGAATATCAACCTTAAGTGTAAACTTAGTTTTCTTATAATCTATACATTCAATGGTCCATAGATTTACAATGTCTTCAGATGTAGAATTGTCAGTAACACTAACATTTGTAACAGCAATAGGATAAGTCCAATGCTGCATAGCATCGAGCATCTTTACAATATCACTATTAGGATCATAATCTTTATCAAAGTTCATGAAAGTCATATGCTGCCAATCATCATTGATAGAAGATACTTTCAACTTAGTTTCAGGCAATTCTTTTTCTGCAGTATCTACATTTAGAAGATCCTGAACAGATTTTCCTTCAACGTCTTTCTTATGAAACTCTTCTTGCTTAGCGATAACAGCAGATGCTTGAGACTTATCAACTCTGACATTCTCTTCATCATCATTCTGGATAGCATTGATCATATCTTTGAACTGCTGATCGTCATCAAGTTTATTCATAGCAGTATCTACACTGTCAGAATTTCTTGCTGCCTGAGCAACAGAGTCAACAATAGCATCCTTCTTTTCTTTAGAAGAAGTACTATTTGCAGATTTGGTATCAGATACTCCAGTGGCCGCTTTATTCTCTTCTTTAGTAACAGTCTTTCTATCTACAGAAACTTTAACAACCTTATTTTTGACATTTGCTGCATAAGTAGTAGTGACCACATCATCAGATACTTTATATGCAGTATCTACTACTTTCTTTTTCACAGCAGTTTCATCAGGGATCATACTTGCCTTTGCAGGTTGATCATTATAAAGATTCTGATCATTAGAAAGGTTATCTAGCTTAGAGATATCATTAATTTGAACATTCTTAGATTGCTCAACCTTATCAATGATAGCCATAGCAATTCCCTTAGGAGAATCTTCAAGCTCACCTTCAGGATCAGGATCTGCAGGAGAATTATATCCAAGGGCTACAATTCTTTTAATAAGATTTAGGAATTTAGTTACATTTCCACTCTTACTAAAATCATCCTTAGCAAAGTTTACCTTGAAGTAATTTTTAGCTCCAAGAAAAACAACGTCTTTATCTCCAAATAATTTAGAGAGTTCTTTAGGATTATTTCTCATATAATAATAGATGGCAGAAATAGGATTAATATCCTCTTTGTACATCCACATTTTTAGAGAGTTATTGTGTCTCCAATCTAGTACAGGAATAAAAACAGTTTTCTTAGAATATCCACTTAGAGAATCATCATTTAGTAGACGTTCCATAAGCTCAATATAGGTTTTAAAGAGTCTCATAATATTTTTACGATCACTATCATTGATCATAGCCATATTTCTAAAGAAAGACTCATTGTAATAAGATAGATCATAGAATAGATTACGGTTATTATATCTATTCATTTTAACAAAGGTATATCTGATGATAGGCATATCAGCTTTTACCTTCTTATATAGCTGAATAACAGCTTTATCATTTTTCAATCTATCTCTATAAAGAGCTTTACGAAGTTGCATATCATATTTTGCAGAATCTTCAAATAGATATACAAATCCATTTTCGTTTACATAGTCTCCTTGAGACCAGAGATTCAGTTTAGAAAGACTAAAAGATTCACTAGGAGCAGAAGATCCATTAGAAGGAGTAGGAATACTTACATCAAGACTTTGAATAGTATATCCAGGGTTATCAGAATCTCCAGTTCCTTTTTCAAGATCTCTTTTAAGTTTATTAAGCTTATAAATAGTCTTAGACTTAAGCTTTCTCTTAATGCGTTCTGCAGTATTTCCAAGTTTTCTAATACTATCAGGCATAGGATTAGGAACAGGAATAGTAGTATCTTCTTGAAGAGACTTTAGATATTCTCCATTCTCTTCAGTCATTTCTACAAAGAGAGATCTATTAATAGGATAATAAATCTTTCCATATTCTGCTGCATATTTCATAACAGCAGCTGTAGAATTATATCTGAGAATTTTAAGTAGTGTATCAATGCCATCTTTATCAATAATATACTGGAATACTCGTTCTACAGTGAATTGATCATCATTAGTTTTCTTAGCAATTTCTTTTGCTGCAACTCCAGAAAATAGAATAGCAGCAGGTTCTGCAAGACTATCTAGAACTCTTTCATATTTGCTTCCAATAGGCATCTTGATGCAATAAACTGCATATAGCTGGAGAATATATTTAATATAGTCTCCATATCCAAACTTTCCACCGGCATGTTTAAAAGCCTCAGGAGTATATACCAGAACAGAAGTAGGAGTAAATTCTTCAGGCTTAGATCCATCACCACAGCAAATAATATTGATCTTATCATAAGGCATCTTTTGCTTGACTTTTGCCATGCATACCTTAATATATTCTTGATCAATATACTTCTGTACAATATTGATATCTCTTTCATATCCAGTGAAAGTTAGAAGACGATAATCTTTATTCATCTTCTTATTCGCAGAAGATATAGCAGTACCGCTAATAAAGCTCTTAATATTGAACTCATTGAAATATTCATCTTCAGTGAATTCTCTCATTGCTTTATTAGGACCATCAATAAAGACGGTATTAAAATCGTCTTCATGCACTTTATATCCAGGACCAATAACGGCTTTGATTTGATTAACTACATCTTTAATTTCTGTATCGTCATACCTACCAATATAGAGAGAATTCACACCATTGATAAATTCATCAGCACCCCATCTATCATCTTTATGAATTCCACATTTATATCCCTTAAGATGAAGAGTATCCTTTACTGCATTAATAAGAGTTTTCTTATAATCTTCAGGATCAGGAGCTGGTTTAACGATTTGACCAGCTTCATTAGTAGATTTATTAGCAAGCCCAGATTTTTCCCAATAGGACTTAAATCTATTTCCATCTCCTACATGAACTTTGTCAGCCATATCATATTCTTTAATCTTTTTAATGATATTCTTAGCAAGTTCTGCTTCATATTCCTTTTCTACATGATTAAAGAATCTAATAGCAGCTAGTACATGAGATTCATCATTCAGAGGGTATCTTCTTTGTTCAGGAATACCGAATTCACTATCATCAAGTTCTTTTCTCTCTTTAGAAGTCAATTCAACTTCAAAAAGATATTCACCAGGATCAGTAATTTCAACAACAGATTCAGTCTGTTGTTGAATATATCTTGTAATAGTTTTTTCGATATAATAAGACTCAAAGGTACGTCTATTTAGTGTATAAGGTTCAGTCATTGCTAGCATAGATGACTGATAATTTGGGGTCATGAGCATGATTGCAGATCCATGACGTTTATCCTTCATATTCACAGGAAGGAAGAATTGCTTCTTATACATAAGCAAATCTTTAAGATCTTCAAGTACGACCATTGATCATCTACCTCCTTAGATTTGATTATATTAGTGTTCCACTGAGCCATTTTTAAGGTTTATAGTCAAAGTGACTCCTAATTAATTACTCTAAAAAGAAAGGAATTGGTAGTATGACAGAGGAAACCCTTAATAAGATTCTTGAAAGACATGTTCATTATCTTGCACAAGATGTAGAAGATTGGGAGTCCTATAGAGCAATATTTGATGGATTGGATCTTAGTGGGATTAATCTGTCATTTAAAAATCTTTCGCATGCAAGTTTTCAAAATGCAGATTTATCTAATGCAAATTTAGAATTATCTGAATTTAAACATTGCAATTTCTTTGGAGCAAAATTCTTTAATACTAAATTAGACAGTACTCATTTTGATGATTGTGATTTTTCTTTTGCTTCTTTTAGAATGTCAAATCTTGTATCTATTTGGATCGAGCATTGTAGCTTTAAACATATGAGATTTGAAAATTGTAAGATGGATAGAGCTTTATTTAATTATTGCAAATTCAATAGAGTATTGTTTAGCGGTAATTTAATGAATTTCTCTAATTGGTCTGATTCTATCTTTTATGAGCCTTGTGTCTTTTATAATTCTGCAATACTCGATATTTGCATGAATCGTATTGAAGGAATTAAGAATATTGAAATTAAAAGATGTATCGTAAGAGATATAAAGAATCCTGTATCTAATAGATCTATACTATATAGCATTTGCAAACGTGAGTATATTCATTATATTTGCTGTAGAATTAAAGCGTTTTTCTTTGGACAATCATCTTTAAAATATTGGGAATAAAAATTGAGGAGGGTCTTATCATGATCCTCCTCTTTTTCTAAAATTTCTTATTGGGTTCACTCCTATATAATTCTATTAAGGAGGATAGCAAAATGGGGAAAGCTTTTATCAGTACTTTTACTTATGAATGTGAATTAGCCTTTAATAAAGAAGGCGAAGATAAAGCAATAGAAATTCCTAAGCAATGTATTAGATATATTACAGTAGATCATGATTATGAAAATAAGATGATGCCTCTTATTTATATCAACGTAAATCTACTTCCATCTACATATAACAAAATGGTTCCTGATCAGGGAAAGAGTAAGATGTATCTAAAACTTTATTCAACAAGAAATAAAGGATCTACATCTGCTACTCCTAAGAAAGTTATTTATGGAGAATTTGATTATTTAATGGCAGATGATCCTAATTCTTATAAAGAACTTGATGAATTACATGAAGATAGAGGTACATCATATAAGAATTGTAGAATTGGACTATATAGTCTAGACCTACAAAAGAAGAATCATAAATCTTTTGGTGGAATTATGCAAGGAAAATCTACTCAAGCTTTAGTAAAAGAAGCTTTGAAAGATATGAATAACCTTGTATTACAACCCTTTGATCACGATACTTCACTTAAGACATTTGTATGTCCTAATCTAAGCTCTGTAGTTAAGTTTGTTGGATATCTAAACAATAAAGCATCTTTCTATAAAGGAAATTATATGTTTTATATGGATTTCGAGAAAACTTATTTAAGAAGCTTTGATGGTTCATATATCGATGCTAAGGATGGAGACCATCCTAATGTAGCAATTGATGTTCGTGATCTTACAAAATATCAAGGATTATCTTCTGGTATCGTAGAGGATCCTGATCAAGATGCGTATATTATTTACGTACCTGGAACTGACTGTCAAATTTCTATTGATAGATCTTCTAGCTCTATTGTTGGAAATATTAGTGCAGTTAATGTAGAGCAAGGCACCAATCTACAATCTTCTGCAGTTAATACTTCTAAGATTACTAATATCAGTGATAGTGGATCTTCTATTATTACAGTATCTGAAGATAAGAATGCTGCATCTAATCTTAAGACCAAGATTGCTGAAAATGCTAGTACTCTTATTATTTCTAAAATCGATATGGATAGTAGAATCTTTACTCCTAATAAACAATATACTTTAGCTAATTATGAAGATAATCCTAAGTATACTGGAGTATATTATATGCTAAAGAAGCATGAGATCTATCTTCGTAGTGGAGATCATATGAATTGTCAGATGACAATTACTTTTAAAAAGTGTGCCGATTTTGCTTAATAATCATAAGGAGAAAATAATTATGGAAGAATTTAATACAGATTTTACATGGAAGAAAATGAAACTCCATCTTAAAACTATTCTCACTCATAAAAGATATGTATACATTTATTGCTCCAGATGTGGAATGCCTTTTGTTGGATTTATGCATGATCTTTCTAAATTTTCTCCAAAAGAATTTATTACAAATGTAAAGTATACCACTCCTGGATTATCTCCAATTGTTAAGAATAAACAAATTTGTGGATATTCTGAACCTTGGATGCATCATAAGGCATGTAATCCTCATCATTATGAATTTTGGACAGATGATTTTGATGAAGGAGGATATGCTGTACGTATTCCTCTTAGATATCTTATTGAACTTATGTGCGATTATCTAGGAGCAAATATGGCATATAATAATGGAAATTCATCTTATCAAGCAGAATTAAATTGGTGGAAGTCTGCTCGTAATAATAGGAATATGCATCCTGATAATATTGAATTTCTCGATAGAGTATTTGGTTATCTTGCAGCAACAGAAAGAGGAAACGTATTTACTATTGATGAGAAAGCCATTATTGAAAAGAATGGTAGAAAGCAAGTTAGAATTCTAGAAAAGAAGATTAGAAATGATGACGATGTATTCAATATTGCTTTCCTAGAAAAACTATATGATTTTATCGTTGCAAAAAATGGTAATCCTATTAAAGTTAGATTTAGGCTTCATAAGAATGCAGAGATTAAATATTATGATGAATAATTAAAAATTACCCGAATAGGCAAATAGTCTATTCGGGTATTATTCCTTAACTTTTTAGTAATTAGCCTAACAAATTTTAGCATGGGAGGTATTATTACCATGGGCAAAATTGGATATATTCTAAATGAATCTAGTGTTTGCATGGAAAGTGTAGACATTAGAGAAGATAAAAATAATAATCGTGTTACTGGTATTGGTGTTCTTCAGACAGGCAATGAAAAGAATCGTAATGGACGTATTTATAGAACTGCAGATCTAATTAGAGAAGTTAATGCTCCTAGACAGCAAGAATTACTAGCAGCTGGGCAACTGTGTGGAGAAGCTGGACATCCTATCGGAGCAGATGCTAGCTCTCTGGTTCGTCAGCAAACTATTGATCCGACCAAGATCTGTGTTAGATACCTAAAGCTTTGGATGGAAGGCGATAATGTTATGGCTACCTTCCAGGGAACCAATAATGCTCTAGGTGAAGCTTTTGATAAGGATCTGCGTCAAGGAGTTCTTCCTGCATTCTCTCTTCGTGCACTTGGTACTATTTCTAGTACTCCTCAGGGTGCAGTTGTTGAAAATCTTAAGATGATTACTTATGATTATGTCATTTATCCTTCTCATCCTCATGCATATACAAGAGGAGTTCTAAATGAATCTGCTTCTAGTATTGCTATTCCTAAGTCTAACTTTGCTATGTCTAATGCAATGGATGGAAGTAAATCTTTCATTAAGGAATTTTCTAATCAAGATGTAGTTAATGCAATTTCTACTATTAGAGAATCTGCTATTAACTATGTCAAGGATAAGAGTTCTAATTTTAAGATGCTCCAGGAATGCTATGACATGACTAAGTATGATACAGTAGATATTATTAATCCTCATAAGCTAGCTCTTACTGAAGCTGGAAAAAATACTATCGTTATGAGTATTGAAGACTATATTGCAAATGAGATTCAAAATTACATTTAATCTACGAAAGGAGAATTGATTATGAGTACACAGAAATTTACCAATGAAGATATTGATAAACTAAATTCTGTTATTGCACCTTGCATTGATGATTTGAATTGTGTAGAAGAATATCAAGATCTTTGTAAAGAAAAAGATACTACTAAGAAGAAACTCCATGTTTGCACTACTATTTCTGATGATGGCATGCAAGTTGATGTTGCTCTTACTAATGATAAATTCTTTAATAAATTTCTTGAACCTTTCATTGCTAATGTAGTTGTAGGTTTACTACAATCTGCCATTGATTCTGTGTGTCCTAATCAATATAAGATTGAATGTAATAATGGATCAATTGTGATTAAGAAAGTAGGTTAAATGACCTATGGCTGGATATCAAAATAATATTGCAAAATTGGTAGATAAGATTGAGTGGAGATTAGGACTTATTCCTCTCACTAAGCATTTGCCTGCAGAATTTGGGAAAGACGCTTGGGCAAATGTTATTAAAGAAGATTCTCTTACTACATATTCTAGATATTGCCCTAGAAAGCTTTCTTTTAAGATTAATGAGCAAACAGCTCCTAAAAAAGAAGGCTGGTATTATATCAATGAAGATTTCATTGGTGGGCAAACTATTCTTGGTGTAGGAGATATAGATTGGACCAAATATGGAAATAGATCTATTGGACTTGCACAAACCTTTGGATATGGCACTATAGATGCTGGTCTAGCAGCAAACTTTACTATGGATGATATCCTAGGAATGAAAGGAAGAGCTGATTATGCTTCTATGTTTAGTAATCAGATCATTCCTGAATTTGAACCTCCTAATAGAATTCGTCTAGTTGCAACTGGTAACTATGATGTATCAATTGGAGAATTTAATATCATTCTTCTACTAAAGCATTTGGATTCTCTTACTAGTATTCCTGCTACTGCAATGGAAAAGTTTGAACAATTAGCACAAGCTGACGTTGCAGCTTTCCTCTCTAATAACTTAAAATATTGGGATGGATTGGAAACAGTATTTTCAACTCTAGACCTTAAGATTGGAAATCTTGAGAACGAAGCTAGTAAGAGAGATAATGTAATTGATTATCTTGAATCTAATTATGTTAGTGCTAATAATAAGAGTATTCCTCTAATCATGACAGTTTAAAAATAAATCCGGTAGAGATTAAATCTCTACCGGACTTTTTATTCTATTTAATGTAAATTCAATTAGATATTATAGATATGAGAATAAAGCAGAGAACCTATTGCAATTTCATAAAAAAGAAGGTGATATAAAGACAAAAGATAATTAATTCGATTATTCACAAATTAAAATATATAGTGAGGTTTTAAATTATGAATTCTACTATCAATATTTCTATTGTCAATACAACTCTTCTTATTGCTAATAGTCATTCAGCTGATTCTAGCTATGAGATTATGAAGGAGCTCAATCGCAAATCTGCAAATGATATTCAAAAACGAAGTGAAGAATATCAGAAGAAGAAAGCAGAAAAAGAATATGCAATGAAGCATGGTTCCCTAAATCAGGCTATCAATGCATTCTTTACACAAATCTAATCGAATTTACATTATTTTAATGTATAAGGAGTGATGCTTAAAAGTAGTAGAGATACTGCCTCTATTCCTTTTATTTTTTTTTTTCAAATAGACTGACGCTTCTATTAGGGTGAAGAATCTTACAACAGTTTCAACAGATACTTCGCAACTTATAATATTAAATGGATATGATTATGATGGGAAGTATTCTGGAGATTTAGATGTATATAAATATTGGGTATTATCAATGTGGGCAAATCCATTTGATATATTTCCAGGATTAACATTTTTGCCTACAACTCCATCTGATAATTTTCCATATGATGCGATGCAAGTGTTTTATGCATGGAAATTAAAAAATGGTCTATTAGATGCAACTACAAATATGACTATAAAATGGAAAATGTTCTGTATTCCTAGATAATATAATTATCCCAAGAGGATTAAATCCTCTTGGGTTTTAATTTTTATTATAATCAGATATTATAATATTGAAGAAAGTTAAGATTTATTATTTCTTCAATATACTTATAAAGAAAGGAATGGTGATGAATAATGTATAAAATCGCTACTAAAGAAGAATTTTTTAACGATGAGACTATCTGTATTTTTACAGATGCCTCATCACAGAATCCAGATTACTCTAAAGGTATTAAAGCTCCATATACAGCTCCAGCATATTGTGTTTATCATAATGCTATGTGTATTGAGCAAGGTGCGACAATTCTTTTAAACTCTACTTCACAGCAAGGAGAATTGTATGCACTTCTATTAGGAGTGCAGGCAGCTGTTAAGTATAAAGGATATAGGATTAAGATCTTTGGAGATAATCAGAATGCTATTATTGGTATTAGAGAATGGCTCTATAGATGGGTAATTGATACAAACAACTATGGAAATGTTTTGGGGCCTAAAGGTAGAATCAAAAATCAGGAATACTATATGGATATTATCTATACCATTTTGGCTAATCAGATTCCACTTGAGTTTTATCATGTAAAAGGTCATGTAAACATTAAAGATATTCCAGCTCTAGAGCATGCTAAAGAAATGTTTGTTAGAAGTAATCCATTTATTGGAGAAGATATCACTAATGAGCTAGCTTATTTTATCGCTATGTGCAATAATACAGTAGATAATTATTCTACTACATTTATTAAATCCTATATTGAAAATAGGGATTGTACTACTAGTGGTAAACTTGCAGTACGTTTTGACTATTCTAGATTCAATATGAATGAATATTTAAGTTTGGTGAACAGGAATGGAAAATATCGGGAGTTTAATAGACCAGGTAATCAATAAAATTGGAGAATGGACTTTTGATCATAAGGTCTATCTTTCATCTAAGATTTCGGATTATGACTATGATCCTGAACATCCTGAAAGAAGGTTTATCTCTACTTATGTCCATATGATTACTATATTGGATTTACTTGGAGGAGAAGTAGTAACTATAAAAATGGAATCTGAATCCATGTATAAATTAATTACTTCTCTTATATTTAAATCTAAATATAATCAAGATGGAAACATTGTAAGTGTAGGATGCTATGAAAATACTTACAACTATCCATGTCAATTAAGTGTAGAAGGAGAAAATGATAAAACAAATATTATCATTAAGCCTTTTACATTATTAGATTTTAATGTGGGTACAACAATATCTATACAGAATAAATTCTTAGATGCCCTAATTGGGATGCTTAAGATGGATGGAGGTAAAAACTTAGATGATTATGTATAACTACATCTTTGCTTGGGGAGCATTTATTGTTATCACTATTCTTTTAGCACTTATTGTTATTAGATTAGGTGATATCAAAGACATTCTTACACTTACCGATTTTACTCAGGATAAGATTCATAAATATATTTTTATGATCTATATGGCTGAGAGAATTAAACTCAAGCAGCAAGGCATTGATCTTAATCAATTCTGTGAAGATTATTGCAAAAAGATGACAGAAGAAATTGATAATGGATTTGATCCTTCTGAAGAAGACTTTGATGCAATGTCTGAAATGATGAATGAATCATATGTGGATCATGACTCTACAGATGATTTCGATAAATAAGCTCTTAAAAAGAAAGGAAAATTATTATGATGAACAACGCTAAGAAAATCATTCCCAATAAGATCTACAATGGTAACAATCCTGAAGATGTTAAAAAGTTCATTGAATCTATGGGAATTAAGATTCCTGAAGGGATGAATATCACTACTATTGCTTCTCCTCTTGAAGAAGCTAAGTCTGAGGAAGTTGATCAGCCTAAGTATGTTCCCAATAAGCCTGCAGTGACTTTTGATAATGTCACTCTGTATTGCTATGATGGTAATGCGGAAGGTTCTAATAATGTCAGAGCTTGCTTCTGCGACATTGCAGACAGATATAACTTTGAGCTTTCTAACATTCCTGCAGATACTGCATTCCTGTGCAACAGAGATACTGTTCGTACTGTATCTGATAATGCTGACACTATTTCTAGAACTATTGTTAGTTCTTTTGTTCAGGCCACTAACAATTTGTTCTGGTCTCTTGCTAAGAGTGTAAACGACTTGGCTGGAAATTATGGTGTCAAGCCTTTTGATTTCGATGAATATAGTGCTAATGATTATATTAAGTACGATATGACTAGAATTGTTGACAATGTTTTCCGCAAATCTCCTAAGGAAATTGAGGATATTGTGAACTCTGGTCTGTTCCATCTTTATATTGCATCTGCAGTTAATAATTATGGTGCATCTGTTCACAATACTTTTGCTTGTGGAGTAATTCCTCGTATGATTCCTTATATGACTGCAAAGGATGCTGAGAATTTCTATAAAGGATTCAATCTTCTGTTCAGAATGTTCATGGGTGATCTGAATTATGAAGCTTGTGTTCTGGAGAATACTCTCCTTGCTGATGAGAACCCTAACGTGTTGATTGACAATTTCAAAATCGCAGATTCTACTTTTGCTAACAGCAATCTTAAGGAAACTTCTGATAACGAATTTGAATAATAAAAAGATATTATAACTATGAACGATTCCGGAGAAGAGTTCAATTAAAACAGAAAAGGAGATCATAAAAGCTAATGATGGATACAAATATGTATTCAGGTAATTTTATGACTCCTCCTAATACTGGTTATGGTATTGGAGGGTATCCAGGATATGGATACCCTCCTTCTTATCCTAACTATGGTAGTGGGATGGGTCAGATTATTCCTGGAGTAAACACTCCTATTGAAGCAACCTTTAGTAATGGCACCACTGTTACTATTTCTCCTCAGCAGCCTATGATGGGAGTATATAATCCTCCTATGTATCAGCAGCAAGCAGCTTACCCTAATATCCCTGGATCTGGATATAATCCTGTAAACCCTAATACAGTGAATACTGGATATATTCAGGGTGGAGCAACTGTAAATCAAGGTGGATATGATCCTGTCACAAAGACATTCACTCCTCCTTCTGTAGCTCAGGGTTATAATCCTTTTATGTCTGCAATTCAGAATCCTGCTAATACCAATCAGCTTGGATTTGAACCTTATGATCCTTCTAAGCGGACTAATAATATTTATTATTCTGCACAAAATTCTGGTCTCAATCAGTATAACTTCTATAATTATTATAATAGAACTCTTTATAGTCAAAATCCTTACAACCTTGATCTTCAGGAAATTCTTTACGAAGATTCATCTAGTGTAGATCCTGCTTCTATCATGGAGAAGGTTCTTGGTAAAGATGCAGTACAGGAACCTCAGGGTTATGTTGTTGGATATGACTATTATGGAGCTCCTATCTATAGTAATCCTCAGTATGGAGCTATGATGAGTCAGAAACGTCAGGAGGAATTTGAAAAAGCCAGAAACAATCAAATCAATGTTTTCACAGATCTTGCAAGAGCAGCAGCAACTTACTTGCATCAGGACTTTGATGAAGACAAAACAAGAAAGTATTTTGATCCTGTTAAAGAACAGCCTCAGGCAAAGCCCTTCAATTATACTTGTGCATCTCCTGAAGAAAAGGAGAAGTATGATAAGTATATGGAAACTAGATCTGCATATGATGCTTGCCATTATTTGGACAATCTTGAAATGCAGATGCCTCAGAGAATTGCATATGCAGAGCAGATGCATCAGAAGATCAAAGATTCTCATGACCGTGCATTGGGATTTGAACCTGGTACTAACTATACTTTGTCTCAGTTCCTTGATAATGCATATTCTCTTCGTATCCAGTCTGCGATGAGAGATGCAAAGAAGAGATCTAAAGTAGGATATGATAAGTATTCTACTAATAACTTCAGAGCAAGTCTTGCTAGAGAATCGAATACTCAAATTCCTATTTCGTCTAAAGACGATGAATATGTATCCATTGAGGAGCTTCTTAAAAAGGTGTATGAAAGGAATAAGAAAGAAGCTATGACAATGAATACACCTAGGCCTACACCAAGCTATGGAAGTACAAATATGGTGTCCCGGGTGCCGGAGAACGCACCACCAGTAGTTACAACGGAAGGAGTTGTTCCACAAACACCTGAGATAGATGCCCATAATCGTTTTATGATTGCAATGCAAGGTGCAAAACAGAAAAATGATGTAAGACTCTATGGGAGGTGATAATATTGAGATCTGAAGATGAAAAAGAATTAATGAATGTCATGTATGGAGGCACTACTACGCTTGAGCAATTTAATTGGGATAAGATGCGTACTGTTCCAATTTTGAGTCTCATGTCTATGCAGGACATTGATTATATTCGTAAACTTATTTTATCTCCGAGATACTCCGGAAATAATAAGTATAAGATGGATAAGATTGATGAAGTAATGCATTTCAGAGGATTCACTAGATTTGCTGGCGGCACCAATCGACTGGTTTATATCCATCCTGCTGCACCTAATGCAGTATTCAAAGTAGCAATTGATTCTGTAGGTATTACTGATAATCCTGCAGAATATCATAACCAAGAGCTTCTTAAGCCTTATTGCTGCAAGGTATTTGAGTGCTCTCCGTGTGGAACAATTGCATCCTTTGAAAGAGTATATCGTATTACTACATTTGATGAATTTTATCAGATTGCTGATGACTATTTCTATATTTTGTCAAGAAAAATTATTGGCAAATATGTAATGGAAGATATCGGCATTAATTTCTTCATGAATGTAGGAATTAGAGTAGGTTGTCATCCAGTAATCTTGGATTTTCCATATTTGTATGAGCTTGATGGTAGAAAGCTCAAATGTGGAAATGAATTAGATGATGGAACAATTTGTGGTGGAGAGATTGACTATGATGACGGCTTTAATAAATTAATCTGCAAGAAATGTTGAAGAATTTATAGAGCTAGAGACTTAGCAAAACCTCCTGAAGTAAGTAGAATTTTCACTATCAATACAAACGAAGAGGAGAATAAGAATATGACTACCAGACTTTATCGTGGAAAGCGCATCGTTCGTCTTATGGAAAATGATACTATTATCTTTGATGAAAAGATGATGGGCATCACCTATGATCAGTGGAAGGAAGAGCAGAGAAAGAAGGAAGAAGAAGCTATGCTTCAGAAACATCCTGCTGAGGAAATCAGCTATGCTGAACCTGCTCCCACTGTATCTGTACCTGAAGTTGAGCCTGAAACTGTTGCAGTAGTTCCTGAAGCTGTAGAGGAACCGAAATCGGTTGAACCTGAGCAACCTGAAGAGATCAACTTCGATCAGATGAAGCAGATCATTCACGACAATACTACTGAAGAGAGCATTTCTGAGGAATCTCATGATGAACCTAAGGAACTTGAGAATCCTGCAGACGACTCTTCTGAATCTGATGAAGAAGAAGATAATATCGAATATGAGATTGTTGCAAAGCTTCCTCCTAAAGAAGAGATGGAAGAAGATGTATTGTATTTTGTCGTGAATGATAACTCTGACATCGATGCAGTAAAGAATGCATATGAAGGAGCAAAGGATCCGTCTATTATCAATACCATCGTATGCACACCTTATACTGTACACGAAGGAAAGGTATGCAAAGCATTCTATAATCGTGAGAGCGATGAATGGGTCATCGATGCTATGAATCCCATTGAGGATAAGGAGGAAGAAAAGAAGGATCCTGAACCTCCTAAGGATGATACCAAAGAGTATTCTAATCCTATGATTGAAATGCTCAAGTCTAAGCCTAATGTAAAGATTAATCTTGAGGATTTTGAAAATTAATTAAGAGGAAGTGATATTATGCTTCTTACAGGCACCATGTATATCATCGATGAACCTCACATCGATGTATTGAAAAACAATCTCATGAGAATGCCCCCTCCTGGGGCAGCTCTCAATCCTAATACAGTAATCTGTATGGATATGGATGAGACAGATAATATGCTTGAGGTTTGGTTTCCTGAGCATTGTCAGAAGGCTACAATTCTTTGTCCTCCTCCTAGTGCAATGTATAAGGAAATAGATGGAGACTCTGAAGGATTCATTAATGAATACAATGATTATCTTGATTACGATTCTACCGTTCAAGAATTCATTGGAAGCATGCTAATGTATCTCAGCTATGGTGGTAATATCATTCTGTATACTCCTAGTCATCTAGGAGATGATGCATTATGGACCAACACTCTGCTATTGTATTTCTTTACCAGATTTGGTATTACAATTGGTACTGGTATTGATACTCCATATGCACATGATATCAGATATGATGGCCACATCGCAGATATTTTGTATGTAAACAATTATATGAATCTTTCTAAGTATTTAGCATTCTCCGATCCATTGTCTAGATCTCCAGAAGCAGATAGAAAGCTTCGTATGGAATTGGCTCCTATGGCTGGTCCTGGAGTTGATCCTATGACAATCTACTATGATGCAAAGAATCTGATGATGGCTACTGGAGGAGTATCTTTGCTCAAAGCAGCAGTTACGTTTGGATAAGTGGTGGTAATATAATAATGCTTGTCTTTGGACCTTTTAGAGCAATTCCGAGAAATTCTGACTTTACTGTATTTAATCTCTCTTCTCCGACACAGTATATTGAAAAACTTCCTGGATTGTTTGTAAACCCTCCTGATAAGTCATTATATCCATCTGTTGAAATGGGAGAACAAGTTGAAAGATCTTTTGATGCATGGTACTATAATTATGTATTAAATGATCCTACAGCTTGTTCATCTCTTATGTCTATTCTTACTGCACTATATGATGGACGACATGTATATGTCTGCATTGCAGACTATATCAATGCTGATTATGTATCTATTCTAAATGAATCTTTTATGAAATTGATTCAGGCAAGATATGATATTAAATATTCAATCATAAACAATGCAGAGGACATAAACTATATTCCGCAAGATGGATGTGACTTTATGTCAGTAATGGGAATTCAAAATTTCGATAATGATCGTAAGAGATATTTGACATTATCTGTTGAGAACCAGATTATGACAAATACTCTTCCTATGAGTGATGATTATTAAAAGGAGGTGAGTTTATTGAAAATCATCAAACATGGAACACTTAAAGAAATAAGCTTTAAGTGCACATATTGTCAATGTGAATGGACAGCTACAATTTCTGAAACTATTCATACAGTAGCTAAAAATAATAGCTTACTATTTGATCAGTACAGAATGAAATGTCCAGAGTGTGGAAGAGATACTACAGAAACTATTAGTAGATCTGATCTCTCTTCCGATTATCCTTAATATACCAATAAAAGGGGTTATGTAAGATGCCGACAGAACTATGGAGATCTTTGAATTATAAAACTCAATATAAATACTTTATAAATACTTTTATCCGTGAGTATGATTTATCTAAGGCTAATATTAATGCTCTATTATACACTAAGCGCATAAGTGTGGAAGATCATAAAATCTATTTAGCAATGGATAGAAATGAACGAGAGACTAAAATTGGCCTTTGGATAAAGAAAGACAAATCGGTATATAAAGATATTCAAAAGGGAATTATTGAAGCAAAGAGACGATTGGTATTTGCAAATAATATTGAAGATTCTGAAGTAGTTTCTGTAAAAAACGATGCAATGTTTATTGCTGGTAGGAATCTTGCATCTACAATATTTCCACCATTTGAATTTAAAGTCAAAAATGTTTACACCGTGTACTTGCAAGCTGCTGATCTTGAAATTTATTATGGAGATATTGTAGACCCTGTAAGTGGAATTGTCAATACCAATATTGATGTAAAAGGTATCGGAGACGATATGCTAATTTTACATCAAGATGGAATGCTAGATTTAATATGTAATCTCTGTTACAAACTTCAACGGGAAGATATTAAAGATACTATGAAATGGATGGCTAATATGTATGAGGCATTCATTACTAGATCTCTTCCTAAACAGTATTATAGAAACTTTGATTCATTCTCTGGATATACAATTAATACGTTTTACAGAGCTGCTTCATTGGGTGAGATCGATGATAGCATGATCAAGGTAATAGATATCAATCGTAATCTACTAATTCTAAGAGATCTGATGAGTATTGTATCTGACTTATATAGAAGATCTGTTCATTGACAAATAAATAGAGGTAGGGATTTGATTCCCTACCTCTATTATTTTTTTTTTGAAACGAGAAAGGAGTTAAACATGAAGAGAATGATAGAAGAAATGGAGCTGGAGACAGGATTCGAACCTGCGAGATCCATATCGGCCCGATACTTACAAAATATCAGCTCTGACCACTGAGCTACTCCAGCATAAATTGCGCCAGCAGGAGTCGAACCTACGATGGGGGAGTCAAAGTCCCCTGCCTTACCGCTTGGCGATGGCGCAT
>ERZ1034763.261-NODE-261-length-28748-cov-7.149688_pt1 | contig 28748 bp, 29 predicted proteins | sample MGYA00520701_ERZ1034763 | MGnify/ENA primary metagenome ERZ1034763 (study PRJEB33766, sample SAMN09781707) | gut metagenome | biome: gut microbiome | host: Homo sapiens | place: Madagascar | study: EMG produced TPA metagenomics assembly of the PRJNA485056 data set...
TTTGTTTACGGTAATATTATCGGTATTGCATCAGCAATGTGGGCTTGTTACTTTGTAATCAGATTTATGCAAAGTGAAGAAAAACGCAACTACTTAAATCTACTACCTGCATCATTACTAATGGCACTTTCAGTTGTAGCAAAGTACAACAATATGATTTGGCTGGCTGCTATTTGTATTGCACTTCTAATTTATATTATTAAGAACAAAAAGTGGTTACACTTTGTTTCTATTGCATTTGTAGTTTTGATTTCTGTTGGTTCATTTAACCTAGTTATTATGAGCTACGAAAAGAGAAGTGGTGTTGACCTTGGTAAAGGTGTTGACCAAATTCTTTACTTAGATGCCGGTTTAAATGAATCTGCTATGGCTCCCGGTTGGTACAACGATATGGCTAAGTCAAAGTTCTTAAATGCTAACTTAGACAACAAACTTGCCGATTCTTGGGCTAAAACAGATATGAAAGAAAGACTTAATAAATTTAAGCAAGACTCTCATTACAGAAACAATTTCTTTAGCAAGAAAATTCTTTCACAATGGAATGAACCATCATACGAAAGTTTATGGGTAAGCCAAGTTAAGGGTCACTACTTTGGTGAAGTTAAGGAAAATACAACACTATACAGCATTTATAGTGGCAAGATAAATAAGTTCCTATATGACTACTTTGATTTCTTCCAGATGATTACATTTATTCTCTTTGCAATTGGTGTTGCAGGATTAATCAAAAAGAGATGTTCAGCTGAAACAATTATGATTTTAACAGGTCTTGCCGGTGGTTTTATTTACCACACATTATTTGAAGGTAAAAGCCAATATGTACTTACATACTTTATTGTAATGATTATGTTCTCATCATACGGTCTATATCTACTTGTTAAGCCAAAGAATTTTAACAATAACAGTGACAGTGAAAAAGAAACTCTCGGTGACAAATTCAAGAAAGTAATCTTTAAGATTGACAGTAAAACAAGACAATCTTAATAAACTAAATTAACAAAAGCAAAAACTGACTCAAGTAAAACTACTTGGGTCAGTTCTTTTTCTGCATAAAAATATCCCCCATATTGGGGGTTATTTTTGGAATATCAGTCGATTTCAACTGATATTCTTTCGTTATTACGGATAGCTGCAGAACGAGCTACTGTACGGATAGCCTTAGCAATTCTGCCTTGCTTACCGATAATTCTACCCATATCACTTTCAGCAGCATGAATATGATATACAGTAACGCCTTCAGCATCCTTTTCGTCCTGAGTTACAAAAACCTTGTCAGGTTCTTCAACAAGACCTTTGGCAATGATTGTGAGTAATTCTGTCATTATAGAATACCCTCCTTCTTTAACAATGCCTTAACTGTATCTGTAGGCTGTGCACCCTTAGCAATCCAAGTCTTAACTGCATCAGCATCAACATTAACTGTTGAAGGATTTGTTAGAGGATTGTATGTGCCGATTTCTTCGATGAAACGACCATCTCTAGGATATCTTGAGTCAGCAACTACGATTCTGTAGAAAGGAGACTTCTTAGCACCCATTCTTCTTAGTCTAATCTTTACCATTATATTTTCACCTCCATAATTAAGTATCTATATCACCAAAATTAATTGGATAATAACTATTTGTTAGAACGGAAAACCTCCACCCATTGGTGGCATTCCGTTTCCACCCATATTGCCTAGGTCACCAAGTTCATTTAAGTTTGGCATACCTTTCATCATAGCTCTGCGTTTGCCCTTCTTGCCTTTGCCGGTAAACTGTTTCATCATTTTCTGCATTTGTTCAAGTTGCTTTAGAAGTCTGTTAACTTCTTCAACCTTTCTACCTGAACCGGCAGCAATTCTTTTCTTTCTACTGGCATTAATAAGGCTTGGCTTTTCTCTTTCGGCCGGTGTCATTGAGTAAATAATAGCCTCACACCAGTCAATCTGTCTATCGTCAATATCAGCATTTTCAAGTTGTTTTCCAAGTCCAGGAATCTTACCTAAAATGCCCTTAATAGGACCCATCTTCTTAATCTGCTCAAACTGTTGTAGCAAATCGTTAAAGTCCATCTTGTTTTCCATCATTTTCTTGGCAACTGCTTCAGCTTTCTTTTCATCAAGCTTTGCCTCTACATCTTCAATAAGAGTAAGCACATCGCCCATACCAAGGATACGGCTTGCCATTCTGTCAGGATGGAAAACTTCTAAATCCTCAAGTTTTTCACCTGTACCACAGAACTTAATTGGTTTGCCTGTAACTTCCTTAACAGAAAGTGCAGCACCACCACGAGTATCACCGTCTAACTTAGTTAGGATAACACCTGTGATTTCAAGCAAGTCATTAAATGACTTTGCAACATTAACTGCATCCTGACCTGTCATTGAGTCGATAACCAAAAGAATTTCATCAGGATTAACTTCCTTCTTAATATTCTTTAGTTCTTCCATAAGTTCTTCATCAATGTGAAGACGACCGGCAGTATCAAGGATAACTACATCATTACCGTAGTCTTTAGCGTGTTTAATAGCTTCTTTTGCAATTTTTACAGGGTTCTTCTTGCCCATTTCAAATACAGGAGCTCCTGCCTTTGCACCAACAACCTTTAACTGGTCAATAGCAGCAGGTCTGTAAATATCACAAGCTACAAGCAAAGGTCTTCTACCCCGTGACTTTAGCATTTTTGCAAGTTTAGCAGTATGAGTAGTTTTACCACTACCCTGAAGACCACACATCATAATTACTGTTGGTGGCTTAGATGCGAATTTAATCTTTTCTTCTTCTCCACCCATCAGTGCAGTTAGTTCTTCATTAACTATTTTAACAACCATCTGTGCAGGAGTTAGGCTTTCCATAACATCCTGACCGATAGCTCTCTCAGTAACTTTGTTAGTAAAGTTCTTAGCAACTTTAAAGTTTACATCAGCCTCTAGAAGTGCCAATCGCACTTCACGCATAGCTTCTTTAACATCACTTTCAGTAAGTTTACCTTTATTTTTTAACTTTTTAAAAGCATTACTTAGCTTATCAGAAAGACCTTCAAATGCCACAGGACTTACCTCCTATTCTTGATTTAGTAGTTCATTTACAACCAAGGTCATTTCATCAACCTTAGCAATAACTGAACCTTTATCTTCTTTATCTAAAACACATTTTGTTTCTTCAAGTGACTTTTTCAGTTTAGAAAGTCCTTCTTGAGTTTCAACAAAACGCTTGTGTAATCCTAATTTTTCTTCAAAAGTTTGGAGGTTACCTTCGGCTCTCTTAATTAAGTCCCTTACTCCTTGACGAGTAATTCCCATATCATCAGCAATCTCCGAAAGTGAGAGGTCATCATTATAGTACATCTCAGTTGCATATCTAACTTTATCGGTCAAAAGTTCACCGTAAAAGTCAAGCAAAAGAGAATTCTCTATGTTCTTTTCCATTTGACTCACCTTTCAACTGTAAAGTTTTTTTCTTTACAGCATAGTTATTATATAATAAAGCCATAATAAAGTCAATAGTTTTCTTACTTTAATTAAATTTTATTAAAATTGCCTTTGTTATATTATTTATATAAAGTTTACATCTTGTTTATATTCACTTAATTTCCACCTATATATAAATAAGTAAACATATTATATAGCAAAATAAAACAACAGAAAAACTACAAAATATATTTTTGTTAGTGAAAATCACAAAATTAAAATTTCTGAAAAATTTTTGGTGATATGTACTAAAAAATGTGTTATAATTTATTAGTATCAAACAAATGGGGGATTATTTTGGAACAAATAATCAGCATCGACAGAATGGAACACGCAGTTGCTCTTTTCGGTAGCTTTGATGAGAACATCAAAATGATTGAAAATGAGTACAATGTTCATGTAATTGGTCGAGATAGTGAATTAAAAATTTCAGGTGAAGCAGAAAGTGTAAGCAAAGCAGTAAAAGTTATTGATAGCTTACTTTCCTTTATCAACAAGGGTGAAGCCCTTAGTGAACAAAACATTAGATACTGTATGAGCCTTGTAAACGAAGGCAGTGAGGAAAAGATACAAGAGCTTTCCACTGACTGCGTATGTATTACAAGCAAAGGTAAGCCTGTTAAGCCTAAGACCTTAGGGCAGAAAAGATACTGTCAAAGTATCGCAAAGAACACTATTACAATCGGTGTTGGTCCTGCCGGTACAGGTAAAACTTATCTTGCAGTTGCAATGGCAGTTACTGCCTTTAGAGCAAAGCAAGTTAACAGAATTATCCTAACCAGACCTGCCGTAGAAGCCGGTGAAAAGTTGGGATTTTTGCCCGGTGACTTACAGAGTAAGGTTGACCCATATTTAAGGCCACTATACGATGCACTATTTGATATGCTGGGTGCAGAAACCTACAACAAATATGTTGAAAGAGGTAACATTGAAGTTGCACCTTTAGCTTATATGAGAGGTAGAACTCTTGACGATAGCTTTATTATCCTTGATGAAGCGCAGAATACTTCTAGGGAACAGATGAAAATGTTCCTTACTCGACTGGGTTTTAACTCAAAAATGGTTATTACCGGTGACATAACACAGATTGACCTACCGGGTGGAGTAAAGAGTGGTTTAAAAGATTGTATTCGTGTACTAAAGGATATTAAGGATATACAACATATTTCATTTAGCGAGAAGGATGTTGTAAGACATCACCTTGTACAAGATATTATTAAAGCATATGCTAAGACTGAGGAGAGAAGGAAAAATGACAGAAAATAAAATCAGAGTAATCATCACCAACAAGCAAAAGACTGTAAAAATTCCTACTGGTCTAAGAATGTTAGTAAGAAGAACTTGCAATGCAGTTTTGAGAATGGAAAACTTCCAAGGTCCTGCTGAAGTTAGTGTAACTTTCGTTGACAATGCAGGTATCAAGGAACTTAATGCACAGTACAGAAACAAAGATATTGAAACAGATGTACTATCTTTCCCTATGGGTGAAAACGGTGTATGGGACAAGAACCCTGAAACCGGTGCATATATCTTAGGTGATGTTGTAATTTCTATGGAAAAGGCTCTTAGCCAAGCTGAAACATACGGTCACTCACTTCAGAGAGAAGTTGGTTACTTAACTGCTCACAGTGTACTTCATCTTCTTGGTTATGACCATATGGAACCACTTGAAAGAGTACATATGAGAGAAAAAGAAGAATTGGTTATGGAACAGCTTGGTCTTCCTGCAAGTATCAGCTACATTCCTGATAACGAATAATTTTATCCATCATAGAATATTTCACGCCACACAGATAAGACTACTGTCAATCTTGTGGCGTGTTTTTGTGTAAGGATTATTATTGCATAAAACCACTGTTTCAATTATAATAGATACAGAAAATTAAGGAGTACAAATATGAACTTTAACGATAAATCAGCCTTTATTGCAATTATTGGCAGACCTAATGTAGGCAAAAGCTCAATTCTAAATAAATTACTTGGTCAGAAAGTGGCTATTGTTTCTTCAAAGCCACAAACAACAAGAACAAGAATTATGGGTGTACTGACTGAAGGTAAAGACCAATTAGTTTTCCTAGATACACCGGGTATGCACAAACCTAAAAATTCCCTTGGTGACTATATGGTTCGTTCAATTAACGAGTCGGTTGCAGGTGTAGATGCTTGTTTACTTGTAACAGAAGCCGGTCAGGAAATAAGAGAAAATGAAAGAATGTTAATTGAAAAGGTTAAGAAACTTGATTTACCTTGTGTATTGGCAATTAATAAAACCGACACTATAAACGACAAGGAAGTTATCCTTGAACAAATCATTAAGTATTCAAAGGAAATGGACTTTGATGCTATTGTTCCTGTATCAGCAGAAACAGGTTCAAAACTTGATGAACTAAAGGAAGAATTAAAGAAATTCACTTCAGAAGGTGGTCATTTCTTCCCTGATGACACACTAACAGACCAACCTGAAAAGGTACTTGCTGCTGAAATGATTAGAGAAAAAATTCTAAGATTAACAGAAAAAGAAATTCCTCATGGCACAGCAGTAGTTATCGAAAGAATGAAAATGCGTGACGATAAAAATCTTATGGATATTGACGCAACAATTTATTGCGAGAGAGATACTCATAAGGGTATCTTAATCGGCAAAAAGGGTGCAATGCTTAAAAAGATTTCCACATATGCAAGACAAGATATGGAAAACTTCTTTGGTTGCAAGGTAAACCTAAAAACATGGATTAAGGTAAAAGAGGACTGGAGAAATAAAGAAAATTTAATGCGTAGCTTTGGATTTGATAGTAATGATTTTCAGTAATCCCATAATTTTCTGACAATATATTTATCCCCTTGTAAAATACTATTAGGGGTGATAAATATGAATGAAACAGATGCTTGGAATTACTTTTTACAAAGTGGTGCAGTAAACGATTACCTAACCTATCTTTCTATACAACAAGCTAAAAATGCAGGTAAGGAGCTAGAAAACAACAATGAAAACTCTGACAGAGGGGCTAATACTGAGAGAACAGAATATCGGTGAAAGAGATAAGCTAGTAACTGTCCTTACTGTAGATAAAGGCATAATCAAAGGCTTTGCTAAGGGTGCAAAAAATATCAAAAGTCAAAATTGTGCCGGTACTCAGCTATTTACCTATTCTCGTCTTTGCTTAATAGAAAGCAAAGGTCGAGATACATATGTTATCAGTGAAGCAAAGTCAAAGGAACAATTCTTTGGACTTAGGAAAGATATAGCAAATATGTGCTTAGCACAATACTTTTCAGAGTTACTGATGAATATACTTGTTGACGGTGAGAAAAATAAGGAAGTTCTATCCTTAACACTAAATTCCCTATATTTATTGTCAGAAAACAAAAAGCCCCCTATCCTAATCAAAAGTTGTTTTGAGATGAGGCTACTTTCTATTTGTGGATATATGCCTGACCTTACTATGTGCAGTATTTGTGGTGAATATGACAGAGAAACTTTTTTCTTTTTACCTCAAACAGGTTCGCTGATTTGTTCCCACTGTGCAAGTAGTGACAGTTTGCCATTTTCCATCACAATGGACAGAGGTATTACTAAGGCGCTTAGACACACTATTTATGCTGATGATAAAAAGCTATTTTCCTTTTCACTTAACGAAAACGGACTCGACACCTTAAACAGAGCAACAGAAGAATATGTAATTCGTCAAACAGAACGACATTACAAAACACTAGATTTTTATAAGGCAATGAGATAATATGAATAAACATTTTAAAGCACTTGAATTTGATAAAATATTAGAAATGCTTGGCAAAGAATGTTCATTTGCCGATGCAAGAGAACAGGCACTAACACTAAAGCCTGTTTTCACAAAAGAAGAAACAGAAAAATTACTAAAAGAAACCGATGATGCCTATGTGCTTATCGGTAAATTTGGCACACCTAGCTTTGGTTCACCTACCAACTGTGCAAATCAGTTAAGAAGAGCACAAGCCGGTTCAGGTCTAACTACCCTTGAGTTACTTCGTATTGGTGAAAATTTACGAGTAATTCGTTCACTAAGGCAATGGCGTAATGCAAGTGATGACAGAGCAAGTTCACTTGATAAATACTTTAACAACCTAATGCCAAACAAGTTTCTTGAAGAAAAAATCAATGATGCAATTATTGCAGAGGATGAAATTTCTGACAAGGCATCCCCTACTCTATCTGATATTCGTAGGAAAATCCGTACTGCATCATCAAAGGCAAGAGAAGTTCTTGACAAAATAGTTAGAAGTTCTAACTACTCAAAGTTCCTACAGGACAAGGTTATCACTCAGCGTGACGGTAGATTTGTTGTACCGGTAAGAGCAGAATGTAGAGGTAGTATTCCCGGACTTGTACATGATACTTCCGGCAGTGGTCAAACAGTATTTATTGAACCTATGGGTGTTGTTCAGGCTAACAATGATATTCGTATGTTAAGAAACAAAGAAAAAGAAGAAATTGACAGAATTCTCCTTGAACTTTCATCAATGGCAGGTAACTGTGCAGACAGTATTATTGGCAGTTATCAAAACCTAATTGACCTTAATATTATCTTTGCAAAAGGTAACTTAGCTTACACTATGAAAGCAGTTACACCTATTGTAAATGACAAGGGTTACATTAACCTAAAGAAAGCTAGACACCCACTAATCGACAAAGAAAAGGTTGTGCCGGTTGATATTACTTTAGGCAAAGACTACACACTACTTGTTATTACAGGTCCTAACACAGGTGGTAAAACTGTATCACTAAAGACTACAGGATTACTAACATTAATGGCAATGTCAGGTCTTATGATTCCTTGTGGTGATGAAAGTGAAATCTCTGTATTCAAAAAAATTCTTGTTGATATTGGTGACGAACAAAGTATTGAACAGAACCTTTCAACATTCTCTGCTCATATGACAAACACCATTGATATTCTAAAACAAGCATCAAGATTTTCACTTGTACTGATTGACGAACTTGGTGCAGGTACTGACCCTGTTGAAGGTGCAGCACTGGCAGTTGCAATTTTGCAGAAATTAAAGGAAAAAGGTGCAAAAATTCAATGCACAACTCACTATGCAGAGCTAAAGGAATTTGCTATTACTACCGAAGGTGTAGAAAACGGTTGTTGTGAATTTGATGTACAAACATTAAGACCTACATACAAACTTTTAATCGGTATTCCCGGCAAAAGTAATGCCTTTGCAATCAGCAAAAGACTAGGTCTTTCCGATGATATTATTGAAAATGCACAACACCTTGTAAGTAGCGAAAGCAGAAGATTTGAAGATACTATTGAACAGCTTGAAAAACGCAGACAAACACTTGAAAAGCGACTAAAAGAAGCTAACGACACAAAGGCACTTGCAGGTCGTCAAAGAGAAAAGGCAAACAGTATTATTGAAAAAGCTAAACGAGAAGCCGAAAGAGAAATTGAAAAGGCTCATCAAGAGGCTGAAAGAATCAGTAGTCGTACAAAGGCACAAGCACAGAGTATTCTTGACAGACTGGAAAATCTTGAGAAAAAGCAAAAAATGTCTGCTGAAGAAAAAGCAAAACTTCGCAAAAGTATTGACAAAATGGAGAATACTGCTGACCCAATCAAGGAAAAGAAAAATGAAAAGTACACACCACCAAGACCATTTAAGGTTGGTGACTCTGTACTTATCTTTGATATTGACAAAGATGCAGAAATTCTAAGTATTAACGAAAAAGACGGTACTGCTTATGTTCAGGCAGGTATTATCAAAACTAAAGTTAATTTATCTAACCTACGACTAAACAAAGAAAAGCCAAAGGTTACTGTACAGACTTCCAGAAAGAGAAATATGCCTAGCAAAATGGATATGAACCCTACAACAGAGGTTGATGTTCGTGGCGAAACTGCTATGGAGGCAATTATGGATGTTGATGCTGCTATTGATAACGCAGTGCTAATGAATATTAATCAGCTAACAATTATCCATGGCAAAGGCACAGGTGTTCTTCGTGCAGAAATTCAGAAATACTTGCGTACCCACAAAAATATAAAGTCCTTTAGACTTGGTAACTTTGGTGAGGGTGATGCCGGTGTTACAATCTGTGAAATTAGGTAAATTTCAATTTAATATTACAAAAGCTAAAAGGCAGTTAGTTCAAAACTAACTGCCTAAATTTTTGCCTTATTTTTTAGTAGTATATCTAAGTCATTTTTATCTTTTCCATCATAATCAAAATCATCTTTTGTACAATCAACAACCTTGCGAATATTATGGTTTTGTAACACTTCATCTAGCTTTACCAATTCACCATAACTATCGTTATCATACTTTTTATTAGCCATAGTTTGAGTGTCCCCACCTATTGTATATTCTTCACCGTTTTTCATTTCAATAGTAATCATTGCATTTCCATGGTCATCATCACTAACATAATACTTCTTAGCATCTCTGTAATTTACGGTAGTACCTTCCCAATCAGTTATGGTATATTCAATGATTTTATCATCTCTATAAACCACTTCACCTCTAAACATAAAAAGGCTCAAAGCACAGTTTGCAACTAGGAATATAACTATTGCAACAATAACAAAAGCCATTGCTTGTTTATCTGTCCAGCCTGACTCATCATCTTCTAATTCTTTAAGAATTTTTTCTGTTTCTAGCTGTTCTTGTGCATTATTAATATCCTTTTTCTCTGTATATGCCTCTATAACCCACTTAATTAAATATAGCAACACAAAAATAATCAGTGCTATCTCAACAAAAAATATAACAAAACCTATATCCAATATTTTGCCTAAAGTAACACATATTACACCACTTTTATCACTATCAACCGGCATTATATTTTCCAGTAATTTAATAATCCTACTTGCCAGAAAAAATCCACCTACTGCTGATATTGTGGCAAAAATAATTTTTATAGGGTTTGAATTTTTAATAGCTCTTATCTGTCTAAATAACATAACTCACCTTTACTAAAATGCACCCTAAAAATAGGGTGCATTGATTAAATTAATTCTGTTTTCTAACGATTTTGTATTCATCATATGGGTCATAGAATGAGCAATCATCAAAGCTACCTTGCATAAACTTAACTGCTTCATCCTCATCTAAGTTTACATCACAAGTGTAGTAATCAAACTCATCATCATACACATAATGACTACAGTAATCACAATTTGAACTTGCCATAATATCACTACCTTTTAATTATTCTTTGGTAAAATTTTATGTAAAGGAAGTTTTCCTTTAAACATTTTTTCAATTAGATAAATTGCTTCACCAAATCTTTTATTCTTTCTAAATACTGCAATAAATAAAACATTACTGATAACCACACAAACTATACCTCGTACTACTAGAGTAACAAGGTCACTGTTAAATGTAATTAAGTTACAAACAATAGTTGTAACTGCACAAATAATTCCACCTACAATTGCAAATGTGAAAAGTAACTTTAAATAATCTACCATATGCTTTTTTTTGAACAACACAGTAAATAGGTTATGAATAAGCCATGGCATACCAACAACACACATAGAAATAACTGTAGAAATTACAACTCCGTATAAGCCCCAAAACTGTACCATAATAAGGTTCATTGCTAAATTTGCAAGAGCGGTTACAAGAGGTCTGAATCTATCCTTATGCCAAAGTCCGGCAGCATCTTTATAAACATTAAGTAGATGGTTTATCTCATAAATGAAGAAATAAATACAAATACAAATTACAATTGCATATTCCATCTGTAAATCTTTGCCTACCCAAAATGCAATAAATGGCTGATATAAACAAAGCAAACAACTGGTGCAAACAGTTGAGATCCATAAGATTAATACTGTAAATCTTTTCAAATCATTTAGATTTTTCTCTAAAGTTTCTACAATAATACTATTACCGATACCTGCCAGACAAGCTGAATACACCATAGTCATTAAAGCAATAAGTGAAGTAATAACAAAGAAATAGTTTTGATAAATAGCTAAAGCAGTTAGTCCAAGGAAAGCAGAAATAACAATTGTATCTGCTGAATTAACAATTGTAGCACCTAATTTTGAGGTAAACAAATCTTTAATTCTTCTGTTGATTTTCTTAACTTCTGACTTTGGTAATTTACCCATTGGGTCATACTGTGGGTACATTTTCTTTGAAAAATATGCAGTAATTACATTTGTGAGAATCTGTGATACAAGTAGTGCAATTACATAGTAATAATAATTATGAAAAACACAAAGACCAACAGCCTGTAATAAATATTTAAAGGTATCAGTACCTAAAGTAACCTTACTTGTAACATCAATACGCTGATATGCTTGTAAAATACTGTTACGGAAAGCAAATAGCCAATATGTAAATACTGTAGCCAACAGGTTTAGCAAATACAGTACATACACATTCATATCACTAGGAACTTTGCCACTAATTAAGTTAGGAATAAATGGTAGCAAAATCAAACCAAATACAAGAATTACACCACCAATTATTCTGTAATACCACTTATACAAATTCATCAATGCACAAATAGTTTTATTATCATCCTTTGTAATAGGCTCATACATTGAAAATACCATTGCAGAGCCAACACCAAGTTCAGCAATATTTAATACTTGTAAAATAGATGTAAACAAACTATTTAGGCCTAAATACTGTACACCTATTGTGTATATCATAACTGTTCTCATTACAAATGGTAGAACAATTTGATATAGCTTTAATGCAACACCAAAAATAATATTTCTTGTTGCGTTTTTTGTTCTCTCTAACTTCATCTTATCAATTTCCTATATTTACTATTTTACCCATTCATCTGTTGGAAAAGAATTAATTAAATTCTCTCTTATTTTTTTATATGTTTCTTCACTTGGCAAATTCATAGGTATCATAGACATAGCTTCTTCAATACTGTTTGCAACTTTAACTGAATATCTTTCGGTTGACCAATAATAATCATAATACTTTAAAAATTCTTCTTTTTTTGTGCCGATATATACAGCCGGTACACCATAAGCTTCAGCTAAAATTATACCATGTAATGAAGAAGAAATAATTTTTTCTGATGAAACTATAACATCAATAAATTTTTTGTAATCTGATGTAGCGACATCTAGATAATTTATATCTTCCACCTTTTTTATATTTTTTTCTGAATAGTGAATAATAGCCGTAACTTTGTACTTCTTTTCACAATTTGGTTTATAGATAAGCGGCATTAATATTGCCGGATCTCCATATACATTAGGACAATTATATCCACTATTTAAAAGAATCTGTTGGGTAATTGGACCTCTTACTGCTCTAATATCATACTTAACATATTGTCTTGTAGAATAAATTTTATTAGCAAAAGCTATAGTATTTACACCACTACCCCAAATAATTGCATCAAATTCACTTAATCCTATTATTGAACCTATACCTAGGAAATGAGTGAATGATTTTACTGGTTTATTAATGTCAATATTATTTCTTTCAATCATATAATCAAAAACAGTTTTAGATAATAAATCTCCTATATTGGTATGATCTTTCCAATATTCTAAATTCATACAATGTTTTTTATAGACAATACCATTCATACTTAGCTTATTTCTAAATATTCTTCTATATATTTTTTTCAAAATTTTTTTCATAATAACCTCTATATTTTACACAACAAACTAAATAAAAGATAACACTTGTGTTTAATTATCTGCAACATTATTTCTTGCTTTGTACTTAAACCTTGTTTTGAACAATTTTTCAAAATATCAACTACCGCAGGTTCTTTATAATATCTTTTTATGTCAGAATAAAGTTTAGAAAAGCTTTTTGCTCTATCCAATCTCTTTGTATATCCTAGAAACTTTTTAAAATACTCATTATGTAATTTTATATTTTGATTTTTGTTAATATGCAAATGATAGTGATTAATAAGTTTTATTCTTGTGTTATATACTTTGACTTCATCCATAATTGTACTGATTTTTGCACTTTTCATTGCACCTAAGCTATTGATGTAATAATTATAAATTGGCTTATCAATATACTTAAGCTGAGTAATACACATAAGATATTCCATTACAAAGCAAGCATCTTCTCCAACCTTCATTGACTTATCAAAATATATACTATGGTCTTTAATTATCCTTGTATTAAATATTTTGCACCAACAATTATTCATACTTTGTGTGGTAATAAATAGATTAATAATATCAGCTTTTATATCCATATTAGTTACTGATGGATAAACATATTCTTTTATTTTGCCATTATCATAAAACTGATTATGATTAAAAAAGTAAAGTATATTCTCATCATAACTTTCTAAAACTCTTTTCAGTACTTCATCAGCATTATCATTAAAATAATCATCAGCATCAACGAAAATTATAACTTCACCATTTGCCATATCAATACCGGTATTTCTTGCATTTGAAACACCTTGATTTTCAATAGAAATACCTCTAATTCTTTTATCCTTAGACATATATTCTTCAATTATATTCCATGAGTTATCCTTACTACCGTCATTAACCAGTATTAATTCAAAATCAATACCAGTTAGATTCAATACAGACTCTACACATCTAGCGAGATAATTTTCTGCATTATAAACCGGTATTATAAAACTAACTTTCATTTTTTCACCTACTATTACTTTTAGTAAAATAAATATGGGACTGTTTCGTTATATCCTTCAAAAACAAATGTGTACCACCAAAAGAAAAATGTTATACCTATAATAATTGTTCCCCAAATGATTTGCGACCTTTTATTAAAAGCCATAAGTGTATTACTTAACAACAAAATTTGAAATGACATAAAGTAATAACCTATTCTAGAGATATATGTAGAAATCATTGTACCAAATTTCGTTAATAATAAAAATCCAACACACATAATCAAAAACATACATTCAATATTTTTATCTTTCAGTTTTCTGTATAACAATACACCAATACCAATAGTAATAACATATTGTAATATAGTTACATAATCAACACCATTGTTACCTGCATATTTACCACCGGAGAGATAATTCAAATAATTATCTCTTAATAAACCAAATCCAACAAGAGAATCAATCAGTGTTGTACTTACTGCTAATAAAACGACAATACCAACAACTACAATACCACCTTGAATTATTTTGGTGGATGTCTTTTTGTTTCTATTTTCCCTCAATAACAAATAAATAGGTAAAATCACTAAGCCGATTATTGCAGAAGAATGGAAAAGTATAGCAATAATATTAAACAAAGCATACATTTTATATTGCCTATTGGCTAAATATGTCCAAGCATAAAACAAAATAGATACAGCAATACACTGTCTCATTAGATTAAGTGAATAGTTATATATTGTTAAATAAAACAACAACATTCCAAACCAAATAGGTGTATTGTACATTTTTTTGCATCTTTTTAATGCAAAATACATAAAACCGCAAGTAATCAGTGAATAAACAAAAAATCCTAAATGATAATCTTTTACTACAAGTGAAAGTAAATATGTAATAAAATAATATGCCGGGTCTGATAAAACTGATGTAACTCTAGTACTGAAAAAATTAGAAAATCCTGTGCTATTTACAGCATCTAAATATGATGATTTACCATAAACTAATACATCTGTACCAATAGTATCGGCTCTAAAACCAGCTAATAATGTTGGTAATAATATGCCCACAATTATAAATACTCTTCTAACTATACTGTATTGTGATTTTTCGGCGAATAAAAGTAAAACTGTGGATAAAGTAAATGTTACAATATAAGGTAACATTAGCTCATCTCCTTTTATTTAAGATAGAAATTTTGCATTTCTAAACTTGCACTTTTAATGTCATAACCATTATCAATAATCTGTTGTCTGTAAAATTCTCTGTTTTCAATAGATGGTTTGTAATTACAGATTTCTTCAGCCCATTGGTCTTCTGTTCCCTCAATTGGCAAGAACTTTACTAAATCGGTAACTGCCATTTCATTAGTTATCTTATCTGAAGCAAAGGACATCAATCCATTGGATTGATTTTCAACAAGAACTACCGGCAAGCCTTCATATAGCGAAGGTAAAACAAATAAGTCCATAGCATTTAATAATTCATGAACATCATCTCTAACACCAAGGAAATTTATATTATCATATATTCCCATCTTTTCAGCTAAAGATTTAATTTCTTTTTCTTCAGTACCTCTTCCTACAACTACTAGTGCAGTATCATTTCTTTTTTCAAGAACCTTTTTATAAACTCTCCATAGGAAAGGGTAATTCTTTTGCTCAGATAATCTTCCAACAATACCTATAACAAATTTATCCTCTACGCCAAGTTCTTTTCTCTTTTCAATACGCTTGTCTTTTGAAAAAGCAAAGATGGAAGTATCAACTGCATTCTTCATAATGTGAACTTTGCCACTTTCAACTGCTTTCTTGCCCCACATATAGATTCCGGCATCTCGTCCACAAGCAAACAGATCAGTTGCATTAGATAATGCTATTGCTTTATGTATAATGTTTTTAGCTTTTTGTATAGATGGAATGGGTTCATAGGCAATGTGAGAGTGTATAATTCTCTTTTTTATATTATGTTTTTTCGCTATTTGCATTACTTCATCTGCATAAATTCCATAATGAGAATGAATAACATCATAGTCGCCCTTATCAATAATATCTTCAATTTGTTTTAAGTATTTTCTCTTATTTTCTGTCTTTTTTACAATTTTAAAGATTTTGCATCCTTCTTCTATAAAATAATCTTCATAAATGCCCTTATCATAATAACTACTTATTACGAAATCAAAATAAATCTTATTATGATCCATATTTCTGTAATAATCGTATAATAACTTAGCTACTCCACCACCATCTAAAGTAGATAATTCTTGTAATACTCTCACCATAATAATCTCCTAATAAATAAAATTAATGTAACTTTCTCTTAAGTTTCTTCACTTTCTTTTTAAAACCTGTTGGAATAAGGGATTTTACTTTAATGCGTTGGAGATTTTTCCCCTCATGTTCAAAATAGGCTTTGTCCACAGCACCAAAACCTTTTTCGTTATATAAACCAAGTACTGCTTCTCTTTCTTTTGGACAAGGTGTAGGATGTCTCAGTTGACCATTACCAACTGAGACCTTTTCATAAGTAGTTGGCAATAATTCAACTCTATCACCTATTGAGTCAACTACACTTTGTCCTTTTTCATTATTGACCATAACGCAAGAAATACCATCATAACTATATTCAAACCATTTGTCATCCTTGAACAGTTCAGGATGTTGCTCTCTTACACCCCAATAGTCACCAATAGTTATATCACTAATTCTTTTTTGTTCGGCATATTTACAAGAATAACAATTTTCTCTGAAAATATAACCTCTAATAAATAACTTATAATATGAAGACAATTCCCAGAAAATATCTTTATTTTTATTGCTATTAGATATATTTAGGTAGTAAATATCCCAACCCTTTTTCTTGTTTCTAAAAGAAAAGTCATCAATATCCATTTTGTTTTTTTCTTCTAACAAATCAACATATTGATTAAACATCTTTTGGCTAGGTACACCATGACAAATAACATCTACCAATATTAGATTATCGTAATCTTTCTTTAAAAAGCCCTTAAGTGCATCAATTTGACAAGGAGTACCGGAGAAAAGGACTTTTCTGCCTTGTAATAAATACTGTTTTGCCTCTTTATATGCAAAGCCAATACTACTCTGCACATATTTTGAACCTTGTAATCTTGGTAACTCTGCAATATCTGTAACGGATATATGCTTAACAGTTAATTTTCCATCTTCTTTAACATATGCAGCACCAAACACTACACCATCTTTTTCAAGGACTTTTGTTGCAATAGCAGAAAAAGCACCACCTGAAGCTGACTTCATAATTTGTTGTTTATTTTTATTTACAAATATATATGTATTGCTGGGAATAACCCCATTGTTTTCTTTTTGATAAGAACAAACCTTTTTACAAGCACCACACTTGATACATAAATTCTCATCAATCTTTGGAAAAACAAAACCGTATTTATTTTCTTCCATATGAATTGCATTTTTAGGGCAAACATTCATACATGCACTACAACCACAACAATTTACTTCTTTATCAAACAAAGTGATAGTTGATTCTTTCATTATTAACCTCTTAATTACAATAATCTGTTATGAATTTATCTACTTTTTCTCTTTCTTTATTCAGAACCTTGTCTACATAGTCAAAGTCAATTGGCTGAACATCTTTATTTTCATTCATAACTCTGTGAGTTGTACCGGTTAGCTCCAAAATACTCTGTAGTCTAGTGCTATACTTACCCGGATAGAAAATAAAGAACTCTTTATGGAAGTTTAGAGAAAAGGCAGTACAATGGAATGAATCTGTAATAACATAATCAGCATAATTGATTAATGATAAAAATTCTTCAACCTTTGGAGTATAAATCATCTTACCTTGACATCTAAAATGATTTAAGTAATAACTCATTCTTACAATCTTACAACCTGTTTTTTCTGAAAGTTCCTTTGCATATGCTTCCATCTCAGGATTATCATTTAATCTGTAAATGATGATATATTTTTCTTTAATCATTCTGTCGGCAATCATTGGTTTCCAATCATTTTTGTTAAGAACTAATGTTGGATCTAAAATTTGAGTTACCTTGTCATAACCAAGATTATTAATTAACTTCTTTGCAGTATCTTCTCTAACAGTTATGTAATCATATTGATTAATATATTCTGTTAACTGTTCTTTCTCATTTTCCGGTATAGCATCCATACCAATACTAACTGCATAACCGATTTTCTTCTTGCCTTTTGGAGCAAAGTCCAGGTAATATGCAGGTAACAAACCACCATTATATTCACTGTTCCATGTTTGGTCGCTACCTGTACAGTAAACGTCAGCTATTGGTGGATTATTCTTTAAATCTTCATAATCTTCATAATGTCTTGTTAAATGAACATAATTATCCAAAAAGTCTTTACTTACTTTTTTGATTTTCTTCTTTTCAAATCTTTTCAATGTGGCAAAAATCTTGTTCTTAATAGGATTACCAAAATTCTTATTCTTAACAGTATCCTTAATTAGCTCTTCATCTTTTGCATTTGGTCTAACATAATCCACAATTTCAACTTTGTGTCCCATAGATTCAAACTTCTTCTGTGTTGCATATGTTTGAAGAAGAGAACCATAGTTATATATATAATGTAAAGTAACTACTTCTATTTTCATTAGTACATTCCCCTTTATTAATCTGAAACTGCTACATTACCATCAAACTTATTGTATAGCTTCAAAAATAGCTTTTTACTAATTAATAAAGCTATTATTTTAACCTTGTCATTTTTGCCTATTCTTTTGGATTTTAATAAAAGACTTGCATTTTTCTTAACTACTTTCATAGTTCTTTCTTGATACTCAGGAAAAGCATCCATACCTGTGTTTAATATTTGTTGGAGATTTTTTAAGTAAACACTAACATATAAATCTAAAATTTCATCCCTAATATTTGGCCAAGTTTTTAACATAAATTCAGTTTCTGTATCTGCAACATCTAATGCAAAAAGTGTTTTTTCCGAACAACGCATATGCATAGTTGACTCATTGTGCTGAATGTAAAAATACATTTTTGCATCACTGTATGCAACTTTAGTTGTCTTGCCTAACACTCTATATATTGTTGAATAATCCTCATATATCTGTCCAACAGGATATTCAATATCTTTCCACAAATCTGCTAAAAACAGTTTTCCCCAAGGTGCGTGACCATAGCCATCTCTTAATGACATCTTTCTAACTATTTCTTCAGTTGTTGTTACTTTTGAAACAGTAGCTCCGCTTCCTTTAGGTGTTGTATTTTCACCAAATGCCACACCTCTTACAAATGCAACTTCTATATTTTCTTCCATTGTAATTAAGTTATACAGTTCCTGTAAATAATCTTTATCTACAATATCGTCACCATCAACAAAAGCAAAGTACTTTCCTTTGCTTTTTTTCATAGCAAGGTTACGAGCTTCTGATTGTCCACCGTTTTCCTTGTGAATAACAGTTATTCTACTGTCTTTATTGGCTAATTCATCACAAATTTTCGGTGTATTATCCTTTGAACCATCATCAACAAGGATAATTTCAAAATCACTGAAACTTTGCTCTAAAATACTATTTACACATTTTTTAATAAATTTTTCTACGTTATAAGCTGGTATTATTACTGAAATTTTTGGTTGCATATATTCTCCATACTTTCCTGTATTGTTACATTTATCAATTGTTTTTACTTCTCCATTGAGTTTTTGAGTAAACAAACCTCATTAACGGATATCCAAAATATGTAAGCAAAGCACCCATTCTTGCCTTTTTTCTAGCCTTGCTATTAAACAATACATCTTTTCTAACTTTTTTTAATTCATTCCATAACAGGTCTTTTTCCTTTTTATGGTCATCATCATTTATCTGAAAGAGGATATTACTTACTGTACTAAAATATCTGCACTTAAAAGCAAATAAGTTACTAGGTGAATTTTCTTCAACAAAAGATTTAACAAAACCCATATTTTCAATAGCATTCATTTTTTTAGAATTGAACTTCATATTTTGAATACCATCAGTTCTCTGAAAATAAAAATAATCACTGTTTCTAATTACAGCTATCTTTTCACTTCTTTGTACAGTAACCGGTGTCACAGGAATATCCTCATATAATTTACCTACCGGATACCTTAAATCATTAAATAAAAATTTCTTATACAACTTACCTGTTGCACAAATTTCCACATAATCCTGATAAAACATTTTTTCTAAACATTCTTCAGAAGACAACAATTCATAATTTTCTAAAGTGTTACTACCTTCTGTGTACTTAGGTAAATTATCTTCAAAAACATTTTCAAACCAGCTAATTGACATATCTGCATTATCTTTAGATAGACTATTATATAAGTTTTCTATGTAATAAATAGATACATAGTCATCACTATCAATAAAGGTAACGAACTCACCTTTCATTACATCTAAAGCAAAGTTTCTAGCATCTGAAAGTCCACCGTTTTTCTTATGCAATACTGTAATTCTGCTATCTTTATCAGCATAATCTTGACATATTTTTGCAGAATTATCGGGCGTACCATCATCAACAAATAATATCTCAAGATTTTTATATGTCTGATTTATAATACTTTCAATACATCTATTTATATACTTTTCAACATTGTACACTGGTACAATAACAGTAATCAATGGTTCTTTTTTTGTCATACTTTACCTCTCAATCTTTATTCATTAACTTTTCTGTTTCTTTAGACATTATTATTCTAGTGCATTTTGATATATTTCGTTATATTTTTTAGCCATCACTTCTGTGTTGTACTGTGCTAAAATATCATTTCTTGCATTACTAATTAATTCATTGCAATCTTTATCTTTTGCAAAATTAATAGCATCAATAAAATCATTTTCCGTATCACAACAAAAGCCATTGCATAATGTTTTTATTACATCTCTATTACCGATTACATTACTAACAATACACAATTTTTTCATATACATAGCTTCAAGTAAGGATATAGGTAAACCTTCCCATAAAGAGGTTAGCATAAACGCATTTGCTGAAAAAGCATATATTAATGCTGTTTTTCGATCCACCCATCCTGTCACTTCTATATTTGGTGAGGTAAGTTTATTTCTCAACTCACCATCTCCTATCCATAAAAATTTAACATCAGGTAAAGACTGTGCAATTTTATTAAATAATTCTGGATTTTTTTGATAACAAATTCTACCTAATGTGAATACAGTAAAATTATCTAAATTTTTCTTCTGTATTGTTTTGATGGTGTTTTCTAGTTCTTTTATGTTAATACCATTATTTACATAAGTAGCCTTTTTATTAAGGCTTTTAGCCTCAATATATTCACCTTTACTACAGGCAATAGTTGTACACTTTCTAATAGCACAAAATTTTTCAATGAATTTATAAATTTTGAGTTTCAACTTACTTTGATCAGCCATCAAAAAACTAAAACCATGTGGTGTATAAAACATAGGTATCTTCCTACCATTAATACACCATCTACCTAAGGCTCCGGCTTTTGATGAATGTAAATGAACAACATCAGGATTAATTTTTTTTACAATATTCTTTATTTCAAAAAAAGCTTTTACATCACTTAAAATATTAACAGAACGAGAAAAGTTCTCGACTTCTATTAATTTTATTCTATCATCAAAGTAATCACGAAAATTTTCCGGTGTTTGTGGTCTTGTTGCATATGCAATGTATATATCATATTTTTCAACCAACTGGTTAGATAATTCTACAATATATGTGAAAACACCACCACCCATAGCTTCAACTATATGTAAAAGTTTCTTTTTTCTCATAAAATCTTCCTTATCTTAATTAATCGCTTATGTTCTCCCACAATTAAAACTTAAATGTATCCTTTAGACCTAACCACTTTTGGTCCTTATCACTTAGGTTTAGCTTTGTACCGTCTTTTAGGTGATAATTACCTACTTCACAAGTGCCGTCATAGTCACCTTCAAGTTCAGGCCATTCAATACCGATTTCAGGGTCATTCCAAGCAAGACCACCTTCATCTCCCGGATGATAAAAGTCGGTAACCTTGTAACAAAATTCTGCCTCATCACTAAGAACTAGGAAACCATGAGCAAAACCTTCTGAAATGTAGAACTGCTTTGTGTTTTCTTCAGTTAGTTCAACACCATACCATTTACCGTATGTTTCGCTACCTGAACGTAAATCAACTGCTACATCAAAAACTCTACCCTTGATAGCTCTTACAAGTTTGCCCTGTGGGTACTGCTTTTGGAAGTGAAGACCTCTTAGTACACCTTTTGTACTCATACTTTGGTTATCTTGTACAAATACCATATCAAGACCTGCTTCGTGCATATCGTTCTGATTATATGTTTCCATAAAATAGCCACGATTGTCACCATGTACTGCCGGTTCAATAATATATAGACCTTCGATTGGACACTTTGTTACTTTAATCTGTCCCATTTCTCTTACCTCTTATAAATCAATAAGCAATTTCTTTTAAATATATGCTTAATGCATCTTTCCAGTCTGGTAGTGGAGTAAATCCATTATCAACTAATTTAGTTTTGTTAAGTCTTGAGTTAAATGGTCGTCTGGCCTTAGACACACCATATTCCTCAGTAGTTACCGGATTAACTTTAGTCTTATAACCTGCTTGTTTAAAGATTTCACAAGCAAAATCATACCAACTGATATATCCACCTTCATTAGTTGCGTGATAGTAACCGTATTTATCAGTTTCTATCATATCAACTAAAAGTCTTGACAAATCATAAGTATATGTCGGTGTGCCGATTTGGTCATTAACAACATTTAGACTATCAAACTTCTTACCAACTTTAAGCATAGTTTTGATAAAGTTGTTTCCGTTTACACCAAATACCCATGCAATTCTTACAATAAAGTATTTCTCTAGGTTTAGGCTAACAACCTTTTCACCCATAAGTTTTGATTCACCATATACATTAAGTGGTGCATAGTCCTTGCAGTCTTCTTCCCAAGGTCTTGTACCATAGCCGTCAAATACATAGTCGGTACTGATATAAACCATTTTGCAATCCAGTTCTTTACAAACTTTTGCAATATTTTCTGTGCCACCAACATTGATAGCCATTACTTTTTCTTTATTTTCACTTTCTTCTGCCAAGTCAACTGCAGTCCAAGCAGCACAATGAACAACTACATCAGGATTTACCTTTTTAATAGTTTCATTTACTTCTTCACTATTAGTAATATCCATCTGTACATAATCCATTTTTGTTACTGCTGTACCGTCATCAGCACCACTGTACTTAGGTGCAACGTCTGAGCCTACACCTTCATAACCTCTTTTATGAAGTTCGTTCATTACATCATGACCAAGCTGACCGGCAATACCTGTTACTAAAACCTTCATTATCTGTCACCATACATTTTTTCGTAATAGTTCTGATATTCACCACTAATGATAGTTTCCCACCATTCACGGTTATCAAGGTACCACTGAATTGTCTTTTTGATACCGTCTTCAAACTTAGTTTCAGGTAGCCAACCTAGTTCGTTATGAATTTTTGTAGGGTCAATAGCATAACGCATATCATGACCTTTTCTGTCTGTTACATATGTAATTAAACTTTCAGGCTTGTTAAGTTCTTTACAAATAATCTTAACAATGTCAATGTTTCTCTTTTCGTTATGACCACCAACATTATAAACTTCACCAACTCTACCATTGTGAATGATTAAATCAATAGCCTTACAATGGTCTTCAACATATAACCAGTCACGAACATTTAGGCCTTCACCATAAACAGGAAGTGGCTTATCAGCTAAAGCATTAGCAATCATAAGTGGGATTAGCTTTTCAGGAAAGTGATATGGACCATAGTTATTTGAACAACGGCTAATTGTTACAGGTAGGTCATATGTTCTGTGATAAGCAAGAACTAATAAATCAGCACCTGCCTTTGATGAACTGTATGGACTACTTGTGTGAATTGGTGTTTCTTCTGTAAAGAATAAATCAGGTCTGTCAAGTGGCAAATCGCCATAAACTTCATCTGTAGAAACCTGATGATAACGCTTGATACCATACTTTCTACAAGCATCCATAAGAACGGCAGTACCCTTAATGTTAGTATCCAAGAAAACTTCAGGGTTTTCGATAGAACGGTCAACATGGCTTTCTGCTGCAAAATTTACAACCATATCCGGATGTTCTTCTTCAAATAGCTTATAAACTGCTTCTCTGTCACAAATATCTTCCTTAACAAAACGGAAGTTAGGGTTATCCATAACCGGTGCAAGTGTTGATAAGTTACCTGCATATGTTAGCTTATCAAGACATATGATTCTGTAGTCCGGATATTTATTTAGCATATGAAATACGAAATTTGAGCCGATAAAACCGGCACCACCCGTTACAATAATAGTCATTATATTTTCTTCTTTCTTAAATCAATGTAGTGTATCAATATATTTTCCGTCAATAACATCCTTTAGATACTGACCGTACTGATTTTTCTTTAAAACTTCATAAGCTGCAATTATTTCATCCTTAGAAATCCAACCGTTTAGATAAGCGATTTCTTCAAGACAAGCAATCTTTCTGTGCTGATGATTTTCAATAGTCATAACAAAGTTAGTTGCTTCAACCAAACTTTCGTGAGTACCTGTATCAAGCCAAGTAAAGCCTTGACCAAGTAGTTCAACATTTAGAGCATCTTTCTCTAAATAAACTTTGTTAAGGTCAGTAATTTCAAGTTCACCTCTTGGTGAAGGCTTTAAACTTTTTGCATATTCCACAACCTTGTTGTCATAGAAATAAAGACCTGTTACGCAATAATTTGACTTTGGTTTTTCCGGCTTTTCTTCAATAGAAACAGCCTTGCCGTTCTCATCAAATTCAACAATACCAAAACGTTCAGGGTCATCAACATAATAACCAAATACTGTTGCACCGTTACCACTTTCAGCTTTTTCAACAGCTTTCTTAAGTCTTTTATTAAGACCGTTACCGGAGAAAATGTTGTCACCAAGTACCATAGCAACACAGTCATCACCGATAAATTCTTCACCGATAATAAATGCCTGTGCAAGTCCATCAGGGCTTTCCTGAACTGCATATGTAAGATTAACACCAAACTGATGACCGTCACCAAGAAGTGACTTAAACCTTGGTGTATCAGTTGGAGTTGAGATAATCAAAATATCTCTAATTCCGGCATTCATAAGAACTGACATAGGATAATAAATCATTGGCTTGTCATAAACGGGTAACAACTGCTTTGATGTTACCTTTGTAAGCGGGTATAGTCTTGTGCCTGAACCACCTGCTAAAATAATACCCTTCATATTCTACTCCTTACATTGAACCTTCTCTTTTAAGGATTACTTTTATAGTTTTTAGAATAATTTTCGCATCATAACCTAATGACCAGTTTTGAATATACTGTGTATCAAGTTTTACTACTTCTTCAAAATCGGTAATGTCACTTCTACCACTAACTTGCCACAAACCTGTAATACCCGGCTTTGTAGAAAGTCTAGCTCTGTGGTGAAATTTGTACTTCTGTACTTCATTAACTGTCGGTGGTCGAGTACCGATTAAACTCATATCACCCTTAAGTACATTTAAAAATTGAGGGAATTCATCAAGGCTTGTGTCTCTTAAAATATTACCTATTCCCTTCTTAGTTGTACCATCCGGTAACTTTTCAAAACCAATAATTCTTGGGTCTTCATCCATTTTAAACATAAGACCGTCACCAACTTTATTGTGTTCTTCAAGTTCCTTTTTTCTTTCCTCAGCATCCATATACATACTACGGAATTTATACATTTTGAAGGTTTTGCCGTTTTCACCGACTCTTTCTTGAACAAAAAATATTGGACCCGGATCTGCCTTTTTAATTAATGGACCGATTATAAGTGTTACTATCCCTGTTAAAACACAACCAATAACACCAACTATAATGTCAATAATTCTCTTAACCAATAGTTTGAAAGGTGAGGCATAGTTAATTGCAGTAGTTAGTACAGTATAACCTGCCATATGTTCAACAAATTGTTTTCTACCTAATGTATTATTTTCGTTAAACAACTTAATGTGAGTGATAACACCCATTTCTTCAAACATATCAACTAGGAATGTTGGGGAAGGTTGTTCTTGGTCTAAATTGATAAATACTTCATCAACCCAGTTTTTGCAAACAAATTCATATACATCATCGCTATTTGCAACAATCTTTACACCATCAATATATTCACCCTTTAAATCCTTGTCAATAACAGAAATACCGACTATGTTATATCTTTGATAATTTTTATTTCTGATATTGTCAAGTACAGTTTCCATTAAACTTTCTGTTGTAACAATAAATAGCTTTCTTTTGCCACCGTTAGTTGCTCTTTTAGTTAGAAAAAGTTTCCACAAACATCTAACAGTAAAAGTAATTACAACATAGAATACAAACATCAATAACAGCAAGTATCTATTGTAATAGTTTGTTGTATCTGTAATATAGATTGAAATAATAGAAAGTAATACAACTATTATCGAGTGCTTAACCGTTATAGAAATTTCTTTAAACAAATCTCTCTGTATTACATTTCTAAAGGTCTGATAAAAAACAATAACAGCACTATCAATTAAAGTTACAACAAGTAATGCATTGTTATAAAATGTATTTCCATAAGGGTTTTGCCCTTTAAAAATTATTAAATATGAAAATAAATAAGCTAAATGTAAGCAAAATAAATCTAACAATAAAAAGTCAAAATGCTTTCGCCAACTTTGATACCGCTTTTTATACACAATATCCCTCCAACAAACTATTCCACAAATTACCTTAAAAAGCTCATTGTATCTACATTTTTAGACACAATGATACATATAATATTATACAAAAAAATCATTATTCTTTCAATGTATCGAATAACCAAAATAATGTAAATTATTATAAAAATTTATTGATGTTTGACTATAAATAGTTATCTCGTCAAATATATATGCTAAAAAATGGCAAAAATAAAGGATATCTACAACCAGATACCCTTATAAATTATATTAAACTCCTACATAATGGACTTCATCCACTATTTCACCGTTAAAGTAATACACTCTAGGAATTCTCTTACTAACATCACAAACAAACTCATAGTTAAATGAACCGGCTGTTTCGGCTACTTCTTCACAAGATAAGAATTCATCACCATCTTTACCTACTAAAGTAACTGTATCTCCAACCTTAACATTCGGAATATCTGTAACATCTATCATAAACTGGTCCATACAAACTCTGCCAATAATATTAGCTCTCTTACCGTGAATAAGAACTTGACCTTTGTTGCTTAGTGAACGAGGATAACCGTCAGCATAACCAACAGGAACAGTAGCAACTACTGTGTCTTTATCAGCAACATAAGTACCACCATAACCAACTGCAACACCTTTGCCGATAATCTTAACAAATGAAACAGAAGTTTTTAGTTCCATAGCCGGAATAATCTTAAATTCTTCTTCTCTCATTTCGTGACTAGGATATAGACCATAGTTGATAATACCACTACGAACAATATTTAGGTTCATATTAGGTAATTCCATAATAGCTGCTGAGTTGCTAACATGGCAATTCTTAAGCTCTATTCCCTCATTCTCCAGCTTTTCTTTAAAGTTCATAAATCTGTTATACTGGTCAATAGCAATACTTTTATCAACTTCATCAGCTCTGTATAAATGAGTAAACATACCGTCAATCTTAATGTTAGGCAATTTTGCAATTTCCTTAATAACTTCAACACTTTCAGCAGTATCGGCAAAACCAATTCTGCTCATACCTGTATCAAGTGCCAGATGACATATTGCAAACTTATTCATCTTTACTGCTGTATTAGAAAAGTTCTTAGCCATATCATAAGAGAAAATTGCAGGAATTAAATCATAGTTAATTACATCTTCATACTGTAACTTATCGGTATATCCCAAAAGATTAATAGGCTTTGTAAAACCTGCTACTCTAAGGTCTATACCTTCCTCTACAACTGCAACTGCATATCTATCAATTAAGTCGTCACAATACTTTGCAATTTGTTTTGCACCATGACCATAACCGTCAGCCTTAATAACTGCCATTAATTGAGTACCCTCTTTGATACTGTCTTTAACTAACTGAAAGTTATGATGGATTGCATCTAAATTTATATTAGCTTTTGCTCTATAATATTTTTCCATTGTAAACACTTCTTTTCGTTTATTCTTTATAATTATACATTTCCAAACAAGGATAATCAAGTTTATTTAAGTTTTTTATTTAACTACTTTTATATTTCAGATTTTTGTACTATAATATTCTAAAAATATAGAGAATATTAACCCTTATAGGCTCTCGACTTTTTCTATTAAATATGTTAAAATTTATTATATATGAAACTGAGGAAAAGATATGTTATTAGTAAATTTTTTTGATTTTATCGGTTGTTGAGTTTATTGTAATAGGACTTTCATTTATTCTGTGCTTTTCTTTAGGTTCAGTTACCCATTTATTCGGATGGATAGTTATGATATTTGCCGGAATATTTCTATTCTTTAAAGTTCTATTTTTCCTAGCTATGCTAATTAAACAAGCAAATACTAATATAGAAATGGATAGTAAAGAGTGATATGCAAAATTTAAATTTTGCAAAAGGAGAAAATTATGGTTGAAACATTTATTTTAAATACTGACCCACTAGATAGCAGAGAACTATTTGAACAGTTACTGGAACAGGTTGATGACACT
>ERZ1034763.262-NODE-262-length-28669-cov-4.606626_pt1 | contig 28669 bp, 26 predicted proteins | sample MGYA00520701_ERZ1034763 | MGnify/ENA primary metagenome ERZ1034763 (study PRJEB33766, sample SAMN09781707) | gut metagenome | biome: gut microbiome | host: Homo sapiens | place: Madagascar | study: EMG produced TPA metagenomics assembly of the PRJNA485056 data set...
AACTCTATTACCGGTGCTTATTTAAGCGGAAGAATCAAGATTCCGGTACCGAAAGAAAGACGGAAATCAACCGGATTCATTACTGTAAAGGGTGCAAGAGAAAATAACTTAAAGAATATTGATGTGAAGATTCCACTGGGTATTATGACCTGCATTACCGGAGTGTCCGGCTCCGGAAAGAGTTCACTGACCAATGAAATCCTCTATAAACGTCTGGCAAGGGATTTAAACCGGGCAAGGTGTATTCCGGGTGCCCATGATGATATTGAAGGTCTGGAACAGTTGGATAAGGTAATTGATATTGACCAGTCTCCAATCGGAAGAACCCCACGCTCCAACCCGGCTACTTATACCGGTGTGTTTGATATGATAAGGGATTTGTTTGCGTCTACGCCGGATGCCAAGGCAAGAGGATATCAGAAGGGACGCTTCAGCTTCAATGTAAAGGGCGGACGATGTGAAGCCTGCTCCGGCGATGGTATTCTTAAGATAGAAATGCATTTCCTGCCGGATGTATATGTTCCGTGTGAGGTGTGTCAGGGCAAACGATATAACCGTGAAACGTTGGAAGTGAAATATAAAGGCAAGAGTATCTATGATGTGCTGAATATGACAGTGGAAGAGGCACTGGAATTCTTTCAGAATGTGCCTTCTATTGCAAGAAAGATACAGACCCTTTATGATGTGGGCTTATCCTATATCCGTCTGGGCCAGCCATCTACTGAACTGTCTGGTGGAGAAGCACAGAGAATTAAGCTTGCAACAGAATTAAGCAAACGCAGTACAGGAAAGACTATTTATATTCTGGATGAGCCGACAACAGGACTTCATTTTGCAGATGTCCATAAATTAATTGAAATTCTGAGGAGATTGTCTGATGGTGGCAATACAGTAGTTGTAATTGAACATAATCTGGATGTAATCAAGACGGCAGATTATATTATTGATATGGGGCCGGAAGGCGGAGACGGTGGCGGAACTGTGGTTGCCCAGGGAACGCCGGAAGAGATTGCCAAAGTACCGGAATCCTATACCGGACAATATGTAAAGAAATATCTGGAACAGTAATACCGGATAAGTATAAGATAATGAAAAATGGCATCTGCATGAAACTGCCAGTGGCGGGTTCAGCAGGTGCTGTTTTCTATAGGCACATTCTTTGTTCCTGTTATGTGCACAAAAAAACTGCTGAAACATTCAGCAGTTACTATCTTGGGGAGTACCCTCCGGACATCCCGAGGGACATCCGAAGGGCTGAGTTATGAAAAATTATATTAGCTTAATAGCTAGTACATATATGATAGTATAGAAGACCTGTGACTATTATGTGAACAAAAAGTTAAGACAATTAGAAAGCAAAAGAAAGTTAAGAAGATGTTGCGATTTCATTAAAAATAAGTAAAAACAGAAAAAAACCTTTGAAAAATGCCATTTATTGTATATAATGTGATTATATATGTAAGAATATGATTGAATGCGTAGTCTGCCTTTTTTGGGGGAGATTACTCCACATATAATGAAACAGATGAAAGGGGAAACATTGACATGGTTTCAACAGATATTGGAATTGATTTAGGAACAGCCAGCATATTGGTTTATATTAAAGGAAAAGGCGTAGTTTTAAAAGAGCCGTCCGTAGTAGCATTTGACAGAGATACAAACAAGATTAAAGCGATTGGTGAAGAAGCAAGACTGATGCTTGGTAGAACACCGGGCAACATTGTAGCAGTAAGACCACTCCGCCAGGGTGTTATTTCTGATTATACCGTAACAGAGAAGATGATTAAGTACTTTATTCAGAAAGCACTTGGAAAGAAAACCTTCCGTAAGCCAAGAATCAGTGTCTGTGTACCAAGTGGTGTAACAGAGGTTGAGAAGAAAGCAGTAGAGGATGCGACTTATCAGGCAGGAGCAAGAGAAGTTGCAATTATTGAAGAACCAATTGCAGCAGCAATTGGAGCAGGTATCGATATTGCAAGACCTTGTGGAAATATGATTGTAGATATCGGAGGAGGAACCGCAGATATTGCAGTAATTTCACTGGGCGGTTCAGTAGTAAGTACATCAATTAAAATTGCCGGAGATGATTTTGATGAGGCAATTGTCCGTTATATGAGAAAGAAACATAATCTTCTGATTGGAGAAAGAACTGCAGAAGATATTAAGATTAAGATTGGAACCTGTTTCCCGCTGGCACAGCCGGAAACGATGGATGTCCGTGGACGTAATCTGGTAACAGGACTTCCTAAGACAGTAACTGTTTCTTCTGAAGAGACTGAGGAAGCATTAAGAGAACCGACTTTACAGATTGTAGAAGCAGTACACAGTGTTCTGGAAAAAACACCACCAGAGCTGGCAGCAGATGTTGCAGACAGAGGAATTGTGCTGACAGGTGGCGGTTCATTACTTAGAGGACTGGAAGAACTGATTGAAGATAAGACAGGAATTAATACAATGACAGCAGAAGAACCAATGACTTGTGTAGCAATTGGTACAGGTAAATTCGTAGAATTCTTAGCTGGTAAGAGAGACGACGATTAAGATTTCGGGAGGACTGTAGATGGTAAAAGGATTATATACCGCATGGACTGGAATGTTAGATGAACAGAACCGTCTGGATATTCTGACAAATAATCTGGCAAATGCCGACACAACCGGATATAAGAAGGAAGGTACAACAAATCATACATTTGCTGATACACTGGCAATTAAGATTAAGGATACTTCTGATTATGGTCAGCCGCGGGTATTGGGAAATATCAGTATGGGTGTGCATATTGGCGAAGTATATACCGATTTCAGCCAGGGCAGCTTTAAAGTGACAGACAGAAGTACCGATATGGCATTGGATGGAAATGGTTTTTTTGCGGTATCATTTACCAATAAGAATGGTGAAACATCTATGAAGCTTACCCGGGATGGAGCATTTACACTGACCAGAGAAGGTTATCTGGTGACCAAAGACGGTGATTATGTGCTGAACCAGAATGGAGCTTCCACTGGCAATCCTGGAGCAGAGAATTATATCCGGATTAATCCGAATCTGGATTTTGAAGTGCTTTCTGATGGAAGTATTATGCAGAATAATCAGGTGGTTGCAAGACTTGGTGTGGTAGATGTAGATAATTATGACTATATCAGTAAATATGGTGAGAATCTTTATGATGTAGTAAATGGCGGACAGCTTGTAGCATCGAATGCGAGAGTAGAGCAGGGTGCATTGGAAGCTTCCAACATTAATGTAGTATCCGAAATGGTAGATATGATTACAATCACCAGAGCTTACGAGGCTGGACAGAAGATTATCCAGACGATGGATTCAACACTGGATAAAGCCGTAAATAATGTAGGTAAAGTATAAAAAGAACTAAAGAAAAGTGCAAAAGAAGCCGATATAAATAAATAGGAAACAGGTACGTTTTATAAAAGGCTGGCCACGGATGGCGCAAGAAAGATAAGGAGCGCAGGGCTTATGATGAGAGCATTGTGGACTGCTGCATCAGGAATGATTGCACAGCAGACAAATATTGATTCGATTTCTAATAACTTATCGAATGTAAATACAACAGGTTACAAATCAGAACAGGCAGAGTTTAAATCACTGTTGTATCAGACACTGCAGTCTAAAACAACTTCTGCAAATGGTGATGAAAAACCGGTTCCGGTTCAGGTGGGACTGGGAACCAGAGTAGCCTCTATTACATCTGATTTTACCAATGGAGCATTAATTGCCAATTCCAGCAATACAGCATTTGCGTTGGAAGGAAAAGGATTTTTCTCGGTACGTGGAGAAAATGGACAGATATACTATACCAGAAATGGTAAATTTGGCTGGGCAATCGGAACTAATGGAACGACACTTTGCAATGAAGCCGGACTTCCGGTATTAGATAGTAATGGAAATGAAATTGTTCTGCCGGATGGCGTGACTGCATCATCTATCGAAGTATCAAATGATGGAAAGTTCTATTATAAAGATGCGGCAGGCAATACCATAGATATGAACAGACAGATTGGCGTATATCAGTTTACCAATCCGGCTGGACTGGAAAAGGATTCCGGAAGCCTTTTGGTTGCAACAGCAGCATCCGGTAATCCGATGAATGAGCTGACTACTCCGGGACTGACCAGAAGCAAGGTATGCCAGAATTATCTGGAAGCATCCAATGTCCAGGTGGCAGACGAGATGGTTAATATGATTATTGCACAGCGTGCATATGAATTAAACTCTAAGGCGATTCAGGCAGCAGATGAGATGCTTGGACAGGCAAATTCATTAAGAAGATAGTTCTAAAGGCAGGGTAAAGTATGAGTATATCGATGGATAATATTTCGACATTGCTGAATACAACTTCATCACAGGCAAGTAACAGTTCCAATGGACTGGAGAAGACATTGAATTCAGATTTATCAGGTGCAACGGATGACGAACTGATGGATGTCTGCAAGGAATTTGAGGCATATTTCTTAGAACAGGTTTATAAGGAAATGAAGAAAACCATTCCGGAGAACGAAGACCAGGATGCCAGTATGAGTCAGATGACGGATTATTTTGAAGACGAGATGATACAGAAGCTGGCAAGCCAGTCAGTAGAACAGAGTGGCGGAAGTAACAGTCTGGCACAGCAGCTGTATGAGCAGATGAAGCGTAATTATAATATGGAATAGAATTTAGAAAAGACGATAAAAGGGGCTGTCATATGATGACAGCCTTCTCTTACTTTACAGGAAATTGCTTTCCTGTAAAGTAAAAAATGCTCCGCAAGGATGCACACTGCGGCGTATAAGGCAGATGTCGCAAGCGACCGCCGCAGGCGCGGGAATGTGCCAAGGCACATTCTTTATTCTGCTGGAAAGGAAAGACGATGGAGACGATAACCGGTTATGTAGATCATATCATATATCGAAATGCTGACAATGGCTATACGGTACTGGTGCTGGTTTGCGAAGAAGAAGAGATTACCTGCGTGGGAATCTTTTCGGGAATCAGTGAAGGAGAGAATATCGAAGTGACCGGTGAATATACGGCACATCCGACCTATGGAAAGCAGTTTAAAGCTGAAAGCTATGTGGAGAAAGAACCGACAGATGAACTGTCCATTGAGCGTTATCTTGGCTCTGGAGCAATTAAAGGGATTGGTGCGGCACTTGCAGCAAGAATTGTAAGAAGATTTAAAGGCGATACCTTCCGGATTATCGAAGAAGAACCGGAGCGGTTAGCGGAAGTAAAAGGAATCAGTGAACGGAAAGCAATGGAAATATCAGACCAGGTCTCTGAAAAACGAGATCTGCGTCAGGCAATGATATTTTTGCAGCAGTATGGCATTACACTGAATCTTGCGGTGAAAATCTATAAAGAATACGGACAGGAAGTATACGGCATCATTCAGGAGAATCCATATCGTCTGGCGGATGATATCAGTGGTGTGGGATTCCGGATTGCAGATGAAATTGCTAAGAAAGTCGGTATTCATACAGATTCTGATTTTCGAATCCGAAGCGGTATATTGTATACACTTTTGCAGGCATCTGGAGAGGGACATACCTTTCTGCCGGAGGAAGAACTGACAAAGCGTGCAGGAGAGCTTCTGGGTGTAACAGAAGAAGCGATCGAAAAGCAGTATATGGATTTGTCGATAGAGCGGAAAATCATTATGAAACAGGAGGACGAACAGGTTCAGATTTATGGTGCACCACTCTATTATACGGAAGTAAATACAGCCATGATGCTTAAGAATCTGGATATTGCCTATGATGTGTCAGATGCAGAGATTACCCAGCGAATCCATAAGATTGAGAAGCAGACCGGCATGGAACTGGATGAACACCAGAAAGAGGCTGTTTCGGAGGCAGTAAGAAACGGACTTTTGGTAATCACCGGTGGACCCGGAACTGGTAAGACGACGACAATTAACAGTATTATCAAATATTTTGAACTGGAAGGTCTGGACATTTTCCTGGCAGCACCTACCGGAAGAGCTGCAAAGCGAATGAGCGAAATGACCGGATATGAAGCTAAAACCATACACCGGATGCTGGAATTAAACGGTGGAATGGAAGGAGCGGTAGGATTCGAACGAAATGAAAGTAATCCACTGGAAACGGATGTTGTAATTATCGATGAGATGTCTATGGTGGATATCAGCCTGATGCAGTCCCTTCTGAAGGCAATGGTAGCCGGAACAAGACTGATTCTTGTAGGAGACGTAAACCAGCTTCCGAGCGTAGGACCGGGAAGCGTATTAAAGGATATTATCGACAGCGGACAGTTCCATGTGGTACAGCTTACCAAGATTTTTCGACAGGCATCCCAGAGTGATATCATTGTCAATGCCCATAAAATCAACCGGGGAGAAGAAGTAGTGTTAGATAACAAGAGCATGGATTTCTTTTTTTTGAAACGATATGATGCAGATGTGATTATCAATGTGGTACTGCAGCTGATTATGCAGAAACTGCCTAAATTTGTAAATGCACAGCCTTATGATATACAGGTGCTGACTCCGATGAAAAAAGGAAATCTGGGCGTAGAACGATTGAATGCCATCCTGCAGCGATACTTAAATCCTCCCGCTCCGGATAAGAAAGAAAAAGAGTATGGCGATAAAGTGTTCCGCGAAGGGGACAAGGTCATGCAGATAAAAAATAATTATCAGCTGGAGTGGGAGGTCTTGAGTAAATATGGATTTGCCATTGACCGTGGAACCGGTGTGTTTAATGGGGATACGGGAATTATCCGTGAAATCAATGATTATAAAGAGACAATGACCGTGGTCTATGATGAAGACAAGGTGGTGGAGTATTCCTTTAAAATATTAGAGGAACTGGAACTGGCATATGCCATTACAATACATAAATCCCAGGGTAGTGAATATCCGGCAGTTGTAATTCCGCTTCTTGGGGGACCGAGAATGCTGATGAACAGAAACCTTTTGTATACAGCGGTAACCCGTGCAAGAAAGTGTGTAACTCTTGTGGGAAATGAAATGTGCTTCTATGAGATGGAACAGAATATTACAGAGCAGACCAGATACAGCGGTCTACGGGCAAGACTGGAAGAAAATGTGTAGAGGTGGTTGGCTGTACAGACATGCAGAACCTTCCACCGACCGCTTCTTACGGGTGTCTGGAAAGAAAGAAAAACCAGCCGAAATTCTGTATTTTGCAGAATTCCGGCTGGTTTTTGCGTGTCTGACAACTTGCAAAGCAAGTCATTTGTCAATTTTCGTTTAAAAACCGGCAGATACCAATTACTTGGATAATAAAGCTTTGTCATTGGCAAATTCTTCGCCACTGATTTCTTCGAATTTCTCTAATAAATCTTCTACGGTAAGATTCTTTTTCTCTTCTCCGGAAATATCTAAGATAACCTGACCTTCATTCATCATAATCAGACGGTTGCCATGAACAATTGCATCACGCATGTTGTGTGTTACCATCAGAGTGGTAAGGTTCTGCTCTGCAACTATTTTATCCGAAAGAGTAAGAACCTTTGCAGCAGTCTTTGGATCCAAAGCAGCGGTGTGCTCATCTAAGAGAAGCAGCTTTGGACGGTTTAAAGTAGCCATAAGAAGAGTCAGTGCCTGACGCTGACCACCGGAAAGCAGTCCGACTTTAGAGGTAAGACGGTTCTCAAGTCCTAAATCCAGCTCTTTTAACAATTCTTTGTAATGTGCTCTTTCTGCCTTGGTAATACCGCTTCCAAGACCTCTGCTTTTGCCACGGCGGGCAGCGAGGGCAAGATTCTCATCGATTCCCATGGTAGCAGCGGTTCCCATCATAGGGTCCTGGAATACGCGTCCTAAGAAACTGGCACGTCTGTGCTCGGACATTCTTGTAACATCTACGTCATCAATAGAAATGGAACCTTCATCTACAAGAAAGACTCCTGCAATGGCATTTAATAAAGTGGATTTTCCGGCACCATTTCCACCGATGACAGTAACGAAATCACCTTCGTTTAAAGTAAGGGTAGTGCCGTTAAGAGCGGTTTTTTCGTTAATGGTTCCCGGATTAAATGTTTTGTAAATATGATCAACTTTAAGCATTGGTTTTGGCTCCTTTCTTTACTGGTTTTGTAAAATATTTCTTCTTCCAGTAAGGAACTGCAAGGAAGAAAGCAACCACAAGCGCAGATAACAGCTTTAAGTAGTTAGTATCAAGACCAAGCCAGATAACAATCTGAAGTACAGCGTAGTAAATAACAGCGCCGATAGCGACAGATAAAAGCTTCAACGCAAAGTTGTGGAAAATCTTTTCGAACAATACAGTGCCGATAATAACGGCAGCAAGACCGATTACGATAGCACCACGTCCTGCATTAACATCAGCAAATCCCTGATACTGTGAGTAAAGAGCGCTGGCAAGACCAACAAGACCGTTGGAAATCATTAAACCGATTACGGTATTGAAATTTGTGTTGATACCCTGGGCACGGCTCATATTCGGGTTGCATCCGGTAGCACGGATAGAACAGCCTCTTGCAGTTCCGAAGAACCAGTACAGGATAGCTATAATGGCGATGACAAAGATAGCAACGATAAATATGGTGTTTTTATAAAAAGCCACATTTTTTACATATCGTAAAGATACAATTAAATCGTATTTGTCAGCGCTGATTGCCTGGTTGGATTTGCCGCCAAGAATCTTTAAGTTAATGGAGTATAATCCAAGCTGGGTTAAAATACCTGCAAGGATTACCGGGATTCCCATTTTCGTATGGAAGATTCCGGTAATTAATCCTGCCAGCATACCGGATATGGTAGCGGCAAGGATTGCTACCCAGATATTCTGTCCAGAAGCAATCAGAGTAACACAGACAGCGCCGCCAAGACTCATGGTTCCATCCACGGTTAAGTCTGCCACATCCTGTATTTTAAAAGTGATGTATACACCGATTGCCATAATACCCCAGATTAATCCCTGGGCTACAGCACCGGGCATAGCGTTTAATAAATCAGCAATTTGCAATTCCACAATAAGTTCCTCCGGTTTCTAAATAAATAATTCAAAAGTAAAAATTACTCAGACATGTCTAAAGCTTCGTAATCGTCTGGAACAGTGATGCCAAGCTTCTCGCAGATGTCAGGGTTGTACTGTTTGGTAACTGCTGGAGCAAATTCAATTTCCATAGTGGATGGGTCTGCACCATTTACTAAGATTTCGTATGCCATTTTACCTGTCTGATATCCAAGGTCATAGTAGCTGATGGATAAGGTAGCAACACCACATCCTTTACAGATACCGGCTTCCCCTGCAATAATTGGAACACCGGCTTCCCCTGCAATGTTATTGATGACTTCTGTATTGGAAGCTGCAGTGTTGTCGGTAGGAACGTAAAGAACATCGTTATCATTTACAGCACTCTGGACAACACTTGCAATATCGTTGGAATCAACGAAAGAATATGCAGTACAGGTGTAATTTAATTTTTCTAATTCTTCTTTGATAATATCAATCTGATACTGTGAGTTTGCTTCTGCGGAGCAGTAAAGCAGTCCGACATTTTTAGCATCCGGGAATAATTCGTTTAACATAGCTGCCTGCTCGGACAGAGGAGCTAAGTCAGAAGTTCCTGAAATGTTACGTCCTGTTGTGCCTGACCAGCCAGAAATGTCAAGAGCGGTTGCGTAATCTGTTACGGAAGTTCCAAGAATAGGAATATCTGTAGTTGCAGCAGCTGCAGACTGAAGAGGAGCAGTTGCATTTGCAAGAATCAGGTCTTCATTTTTGGAAACGAAGGAGTTGACGATAGTTGCACATGTGGCAGAATCACCCTGGGCGTTCTGCTCGTCAAAAACAACGTCATCACCTAATTTCTCGGTAAGATAGTCTTTGAATCCTTTTGTTGCAGCATCTAATGCCTCATGCTGTACGAGCTGACAGATACCAACGGTGTACTTTGCGTTGGATGAACTTTTTTCTGTAGCGTCAGCGTTTTCGGTATCTCCTGCTTTGGAGCCACAGGCGGTCATGCTGAGCGCAAGAACTGCTGCAACTGAAAGAGAGAGAAATTTCTTCATTTTTTTCATAATAATTTCCTCCTGAAATATGTAATGTTTTTTTGATTTAACGCGTTCGTGCGTCTGCGCGTTTATGCATTAAAGCGTTAATCCGAATAGACTAATTATAATAAGTAGAGAAAAATAAGTCAATAAATTAAATCCTATTTTTATCAGGAAAAATTAAGAGAATGTTAATGTTTTTGCAAAAGGGACTGTGCTAATATGTGCAAAGAGAGTTTTGGAAAGGAAATAATGAATATACTGGATATTATATTCCCAAGAAGATGCCCGCTGTGTGATGAGGTGATACCGCCGGATGGAAAAATCTGCCCGGAGTGCATCGGAAAGGCAGAACTGGTGCAGGAACCGGTCTGTAAACGGTGCGGAAAACCCATTGGGAATGCCAGGAAGGAATATTGTGGTGACTGTGACCGGAAAAAACATTTTTTTGATTCGGGAAAGGCAGTATTTGTTTATCAGGGGGCAGTGCAACACTCGCTGTATCGTTTTAAATATGCCAATCGGCGTGAATATGCAGCTTTTTATGGAAAAATGGCATGTATACAGTATGCCCGGTGGATTTCAAGACTGGGGATAGATGCAATCATACCGGTTCCGCTGCATCGGAAACGCAGGAGGGAGAGAGGGTATAATCAGGCAGAACTCTTTGCAAAGGAAATAGGAAAACGTACCGGAATTCCGGTAGAAACGAAATTGCTATATCGGTGTATAAATACCAGACCCCAGAAGGAACTTAATGACCAGGAACGCAAGAAAAATCTGAAAAAGGCTTTTACAATCGCACAAAATATAGTACAATTAAGAAAAGTTCTGCTTGTAGATGACATTTACACAACTGGAAGTACCGTGGATGCAGCAGCAGAATGTTTGAAGGTATCAGGAATACAAGAGGTTTATGTGCTTTGCATTAGCATTGGCAGGGGACATTAGGAGGAGAAAGAATGGACGTAAGAAACTGCAAAGGATGCGGAAGATTATTTAATTATTATGGGGGCGTACCGTTATGTAAAACCTGCAAAGATAAGCTGGAAGAGAAGTTCCAGGAGGTAAAAGAATATTTGCGGCAGAACCCGAATACTCCGATACAGGTTGTATCGGAAGATAATGATGTTTCTGTAAAACAGATTAAACAGTGGGTGCGTGAAGAAAGACTTGTCTTTTCAGAAGATTCACCACTTGGTCTGGAATGTGAAGGCTGTGGAACAATTATCAAAACAGGACGTTTCTGTGAAAAATGCAAACGTAAAATGGAAACGGACTTCCAGAGTGTAATAAAGAAAAAACCGGTGGAGCCTCAGTTGGATAAGAGACCGAAGGAAAGAGATAAGATGAGATATCTGTAACTGTAGATAAGAACTGCCGCAGTGACTGGTGGCAGTTTTTTCTTTTCAGAAGATAATATCTATGTTATACTAAAGAGAGTTTGTTTAGGAGCAGAGTATGATTAGTAAAGAACGCGTCAGACATATGACAAAGCTGTCAGAATTCGAAAATGAAGAAAGTAAAGCATGCCAGAAAGCAACACAGTATTTCAGAAGAGATTATGTTGCCATGGAGTTGATAAAAAGCTTTTTTGCCGGAACCATTGCGTTTGGACTTCTTTTTGTGCTGTGGCTTTTTTACGACATGGAGAATCTGGTAAAGAAAATTAATGATATGGATATGATTGGATTTGGCATCCGGATTGTAATGGTGTATCTGGTATTTCTGGCTGCTTATCTGCTTATTACTTATATTATCTATAATCGCAGATATACAAAGGGGAGAAAACAGGTGAAGGAGTATTATAACAGACTGAAGAGGGTGAGCAGTCTGTATCGTGAGGAAGAAAATATATCTAATACGGATGACTGGGAGGTTTAGGATGACGGGTTTACTCGAACTGAAGGAGCGGTTAATCCGCTTTTTTGGAAAAAATGAAATATATGTGGTGCCGGTACTTAAGTTTATTCTGGCAACAGTGGTATTTCTACTGATCAATCAAAATATTGGCTATATGACCAGACTGGCCGGACTTCCGGTAACACTGGTACTGGCACTGTTATGTGCGGTGCTTCCGGTCAATGCTATCCTGTTGTTTGCGTTCATGCTGATTGCTGCACATTTATTTGCACTGTCTATGGATGTATGCGTGGTAGGACTGATTCTTATGCTGGTTATCGCACTGCTGTATTTACGGTTTTCACCAAAAGATGGTTATTATGCAGTGCTGACACCGATAACATTTACATTACATATCCCGTATATTATGCCGATTTCAGCAGGACTGTTACGGACACCGGCATCTGCTGCATCTATTGTGAGCGGAACTGTGATGTTTTATTTCCTGAAGGGAATAAAGGAAAATGAGGCAGCATTAAGTGCGGTGGAAGAGGACAGCAATGCGGCTTCAAAAATGGTGGTAGCAATCAACCAGCTGCTGGGTAATAAGGAAATGTATCTGGTACTGGCAACTTTTATTGTGATTTTACTGGTGGTTTATATAGTGCGCCGCCTGTCCATAGATCATGCATGGACAGTGGCGTCACTGGCTGGCATTCTGATTGGACTTACTGTGCTGATCAGCGGTTTTGTAATGCTGGGCATCAAGGGACGAATCGTCTGGATTATTGTAGGAAGCGTAATTTCTACGGTGATTGCATTGATACAGCAGTTCCTGTTCTTTAACCTGGATTATAGCAGGACGGAACGGGTACAGTTTGAGGATGATGAATATTACTATTATGTAAAAGCGGTACCGAAGATTTATGTTACAACCAAGGAGAAAAGGGTAAAACGTATCGCAGCCAAGGATGAGGAAAAAGAACGTATTTCCCGCAAAGCATTGGCAGAGGAAATGGATATAGACGAAGATTTGCTGAAATAAGACAGAGAGGAAGTGGAACAGGTGCAGTCATTTTTGACAGTGTTGGAAAATTTTAAAGAAAATTATCTGGCGTGGGTAAGCGTTTTGAACATTACGGTATCAAAGACTGATATTGTAGAAATGCTTATTATTGCGTTCCTGTTTTATCACGTCCTGAAATGGATTAAGGATACACGGGCATGGATGCTGTTAAAAGGAATTCTTGTGATTTTAGCGTTTGTACTTGTGGCAGCAATCTTCCAGATGAATACAATTCTCTGGATAGCAGAGAAGACGATTAATGTAGCGATTATTGCAATCGTTGTTATCTTCCAGCCGGAGCTCCGGAAAGCACTGGAAGAATTGGGACGAAAGAAATTTATTTCATCCCTCTTTTCTTTTGATTTTGGAAAAAACGGAGTGGAACGTTTCAATGACCATACGATTGGAGAACTGGTAAAGGCAAGCTATGAGATGGGTAAGGTGAAGACCGGAGCCCTGATTGTAGTGGAAAATGAGATTATGCTGACAGAATACGAAAGAACCGGTATTGCACTGGATTCCCTGGTATCAAGCCAGCTTCTGATTAATATATTTGAAAAGAACACTCCGTTACATGACGGAGCTATTATTGTACGTGGGGACAGAGTTGTCTCTGCTACCTGTTATCTGCCGCTGTCTGACAGCCTGGAACTGAGCAAGGATCTGGGAACCAGACATCGTGCAGCAGTTGGAATTAGTGAAGTGAGTGATTCTCTTACAATTGTGGTATCAGAGGAAACCGGAAAGGTTTCTATTGCGATGGGTGGACAGCTGTACCGTAATGTGGATGCGGAGTTTCTGCGCAGCAAACTGAAATTTCTCCAGAGCAGCAATATCGAACCAAAGCGCTTCCAATTACTGAAGAGGAGGTTACGCAATGTTAAAAAAGCTGACAAAACTGGTGACGAATAATTTTGGACTGAAGGTTGCAGCATTATTCTTCTCTGTTGTGCTGTGGCTCGTTGTTGTCAACATTGATGATCCGACACAGGCGAAGAACTTTACCGCGTCTATTACGATAACCAATTCGGATTATATGACACAGCAGGGCAAATACTTTGAAGCAAAGGACAGTAATCTGCAGGTAACCTTTAAGGTTTCTACTGTGCGTTCTGTTATGAAGAACTTGAGCAATACTGACTTCCGGGCAGTAGCAGATATGGAAAATGTTGAGCAGGTAGACGGTGTATACCGGGTACCGATTGAGATAACTGCAACACGATATGCGTCTGCGGTGAACTTCCAGGGCAAAACACAGTATATGGAAGTAAATGTAGAAGATCTGATGCTGTCACAGTTTTCTATTAAGGCAAAAACAGTAGGAGATACAGCTGAGAATTATGCGGTGGGAGATGTGCGGGTATCTCCGAACATCTTAAAAGTAACCGGACCGGAATCGGTGGTGAATCAGATTGATCATGTAGAAGCAACTATTGATGTAACAGGTGCATCCGCAGACTTGACGGATAGTGTAGTCCCGGTTGTATATAATGCAAATGGTGAGGCGGTAGACACCTCAAAACTGAGCTTTAATATAGATAAAGTGACAATTTCGGCTACGATACTTAATATCCGTAACCTTTCAGTAGAAATTGAACCGAGTGGAACGGTTGCAGATGGATTTGTATGCACCGGAGTGACGATTAATCCGAATAAGATAGCGGTAAAGGGAACACCGGAAGCACTGAACGCAGCCGGAAGTATTGTGATTCCGTCAGACCAGCTGGATATCGGCGATGCAACTGGCAATGTAGTGAAGACAATTAACATTTCTTCTTATCTGCCGGAGGATGTAGAGGTGGTTGATTCTGACAATCTGAATGTGGAAGTAACAGCAGTGGTGGAGCAGATCGTATCAGAATCTTATAGCGTACCGGTTGAAAACATTGCAATTCAGAATCTGAAAGAGGGTTATGAAGCAGTTTTTGCAGAGAGTACAGTTACAATAACCTTAAAGGGACTGCGTAATGATCTGGATAAACTTATGGCAGACAGTATTAAGGGAAATGTAAATGCAGCAGGACTGGCAGAAGGTAATCATACCGTAACAGTTACCCTGGAGCTGGATGACAGCTTATATTCCGTAAATGGAACACAGTCTGCAGTGATAACCATAACAAAGAAATCAGAAGACACATCAGATACTACAAATACCGGAAATGACAATGGAACCCATACGGGTTCGAATGGTGGTACAGAAACGGGAACGGGTAGTACCAATGGAAATAATACGAATAATGGAAATTCGGAGGAAGAATAGAAAATGAGCAGAATGTTTGGAACAGATGGTGTAAGAGGTGTTGCAGGAGCGGAGCTGACTATTGAACTGGCAACAAAGCTTGGGCAGGCAGGTGCCTATGTGCTGACGAAAGAGCAGGAACATCAGCCGACATTAATTGTAGGATGTGATACAAGAATTTCAGGTGGAATGCTTGCCAATGCACTGATGGCAGGAATCTGTTCTGTAGGAGCCAATGCAATCTATGTAGGGGTAATGCCGACACCGGCGATTGCCTATCTGACCAGAAAACATAAAGTAGATGCAGGCGTTGTGATTTCCGCATCCCATAATCCGATGGAATTTAACGGAATCAAATTCTTTAATGGAGACGGATATAAGCTTTCTGATGCGTTGGAGGATGAAATCGAAGAGCTGATCCACAATAATATGAAAGATGTTGTGCTGCCGATTGGTTCGGGTGTAGGAAGAATCGATTATCGGTTTGACCTGAGGGATGAATATGTGAAATTCATGAAGAAATGTGTGCCGGTTGATTTGACCGGTATGAAGATTGTGATAGACTGCGCAGAAGGAGCATCCCATTATACTTCTGTAAAGACATTAAAAGACCTGGGGGCAGATCTGGTTGCTATCCATACGAAGCCGGATGGAACCAATATCAATGCCAACTGCGGTTCCACCCATATGGAAGAACTTCAGGCAAGGGTTGTTTATGAAAAAGCAGACGTTGGTCTTGCATTTGATGGCGATGCTGACCGTATGCTTGCGGTAGATGAAAAAGGTAACATGGTGGATGGCGACCAGCTTATGGCAATCTGTGGATGCCATATGAAGAAAAAAGGAACTTTAAAGAAAAATACCATTGTAGTAACCGTTATGACCAATCTTGGCTTCAGCCTGATGGGAGAACGGGAAGGCATCCATGTAGAGAAGACCAAGGTCGGAGACAGATATGTCCTTGAAAATATGCTGGAGAATGGCTATAATATCGGAGGTGAGCAGTCCGGACATATTATATTCTTAGACGATAATACAACCGGTGACGGACTTCTTTCCGGACTTCACTTGTTACAGGTAATGAAGGAAACCGGCAGGAAATTATCTGAACTGGCAGAGGTGATGGAGGTATTGCCACAGGCACTTGTAAATGCCAAAGTGCCGAATCACAAGAAAGAAAAATTTATGGAATATACTGAGATTGCAGAGGCTATCAAGGCATTGGAAGAGAAATTCAATGGGGAAGGAAGGGTGCTGATTCGTCCATCTGGAACCGAGCCGCTGGTAAGAGTTATGATTGAGGGAAAGAACCAGAGCGAGATTGAAGAAGAAGCACAGAAGCTGGCTGAATTAATTACCAACACAATGCTGTAATCAGGAGGGGAATAGAAATGGTAAGTCAGAAAGTTAAAATAAAGAATCCGACAGGATTACATTTGCGTCCGGCAGGAATCCTCTGCAAGGAAGCAATGCAGTATAAATCGTTAGTAACATTTCATTATCGCGGAAATACTGCTAATGCCAAAAGTGTTTTAAGCGTACTGGGTGCGTGCATCAAATTTGGAGATGAAATCGAATTCGTTTGCGAAGGTGATGATGAGGACGAAGCATTAAAGGCAATGGTAGAAGCCGTAGAAAGTGGATTAGGAGAATAAAAGATGAAAAAAATACTGGTAACTGGATGCAATGGACAGTTAGGAAGAGCTATTCGCAAGGAATATGCAGCAAGTGATGTGGAATTTATCAATACAGATGTAGTAGAGGGAGAAGGTGTTGTATCTCTTGATATTACTGATGTAGATGCAGTACTGAAACTGGTACGTGCAGAGAAACCGGATGTTATCATTAACTGTGCCGCACATACCAATGTAGACAAGTGTGAGGAACAGTGGGACCTTGCATACAAGATTAATGCAATCGGACCAAGAAATTTAAGTATTGCAGCAACCGAAGCAGATGCAAAAATGATTCATGTATCTACGGATTATGTTTTTGAAGGAAATGGGACAAGACCATATACAGAGTTTGATGCACCAAATCCGGTAAGTGCTTATGGAAAGACCAAGTTAGAGGGTGAAAACTTTGTAAGGGAATTTGCAAAGAAACATTTTATCTTAAGAACAGCATGGCTCTATGGTGATGGAAAGAACTTTGTCAAGACAATGCTGGCATTGGCAGAGAACCATGATGAATTAAATGTAGTCTGTGATCAGGTGGGAACACCTACCAGTGCAGTGGAATTAGCAAAAATGATTCATTATCTGGAAGGCACAGAGAATTATGGAACCTTCCATGCAACCTGTGAAGGAGATACCAACTGGGCGGATTTCGCAGAAGCAATCTTCAAAAGAGCAGGAAAGAATGTAAAGGTAAATCATGTAACCAGTAAGCAGTACAAAGAGATGAATCCGGCATCCGCTAACAGACCGGCATACTCTATCTTGGAGGATTATATGATTAAGCTTACCAGTGACTTTGTAATGGCAGACTGGCAGGATGCACTGGATGTCTATATGAAAGAACTGTTGGGATAATAGGTGAAAAAATGGAACCATTAGTAAGCGTATGTATTCCGGCATATAATAATGCGGAATACATTAAAGATACGATTGATTCAATTCTAAATCAGACATATCAGAATATAGAGCTTGTAATTGTGGATGATAATTCAAAAGATAATACTTATGAACTGATTCAGGAAATCGGGGATGAGAGGATTAAGCTTTATCATAATGATAAGAATCTTGGAATGTCAGGAAACTGGAACCGCTGTCTTTCCTTATGCACCGGTAAATATGCAAAACTTGTCTGTGCAGATGATATTTTATCGCCGGATGCATTGAAGCGGGAAGTAGATGCTTTAGAGGCAAATTCTACAGCAGTGATTGCGGAAAGTGATACCAAGCTGATTGATTTAAATGGAAAAGGGAAAGGCTTTTATAAACGCTATAAGAAGAGCGGACTGGTAGATGGAAAAGAAATCTGCCGGAAGGGCTTCTTTTCACAGGATTATTTCGGAGCACCACAGGCAAATACTTTCCGGAGAGATGTGGCAGAGAAAATCGGAGGATTTGATACAGATTATACCTATATCTTAGACTATGATTTCTTTGTTTCCCTGGCATGTGAAGGTGATGTTTATATCATACACGAACCACTGAATTTCTTCCGTGTGCGAAAAGGTTCAAATACCGGAGAAGTTATGGGGGGCAACAAGGAAAAAACAAAAGTATATGTAGAGGAACATCTGCATTTACTGGAGAAAAACAAAGAACGCTTGAAACTGACACCGAAAGATATCAGACGCAGTGTAATAATCCGGAAGTTCCGTTGCTTTGCGGCATCTGTATATCTGAAACTGTTTGTGCATAAATAAGCGAAAGGGGACTAAAATGGATAAAATTGCAGTATTGATTCCCTGCTACAACGAGAGTAAAACAATCGTAAAGGTAGTAGAGGATTTTAAACGGGTAATTCCGGAAGCTGTTATTTATGTATATGATAATAATTCCAATGACGGAACGGACGAGCTCGCAAGAAGTGCCGGTGCGGTCGTACGTTATGAATATCAGCAGGGAAAAGGAAATGTTATTCGAAGAATGTTCCGTGAAATTGATGCGGAATGTTATATCATGACAGATGGAGATGATACCTATCCGGCAGAATCAGCACCGGAGATGATAAAACAGGTGCTAGAGCATGGAGCAGACATGGTAGTAGGAGACAGACTTTCTTCTACTTATTTCCAGGAAAATACCAGACCATTCCACAATTTTGGTAATTCTCTGGTGCGTAAATCTATCAATCTTTTCTTTCACACGGATATTAAAGATATTATGACAGGTTATCGTGCGTTCAGTTATCAGTTTGTAAAATCATTCCCGGTATTATCCAAGGGATTTGAAATTGAAACAGAAATGAGCATTCATGCAGCAGATAAGAACATGCAGGTAGACAATGTGATTATTGAGTACCGTGACAGACCGGAGGGAAGTGTATCCAAGCTGAATACCTATTCCGATGGATTTAAGGTACTGCGTACCATTGCAAGACTGTACCGGACCTATAAGCCAATGTCATTCTTTGGCATTATTGCATTTATACTGGCTGCTCTTGGAGTTGGTTTCCTGATACCGGTATTGGTAGTATATGCAAAGACCGGAATGGTGCCGAATTTCCCGACTTTATTTGCGTGCTGTTTTACGATATTGGCAGCAACCCAGGCATTCTTCTCGGGACTTATCCTGCAGACCATTGGTCAGAAGAACCGGCAGGATTTTGAAATGGAACTGCAGGCAATCGAAGAGAGAAAGAGAAGACTGGATAAAGAATAGAACTGTTAAATTATGTACAAAAATGTGCACAAACTTCCAAAAAGTTGACAAACAAATGAGGACTGTGCCATAATAAAACGATTTTTAAATCAGGAGGAGAATAAGATGAGAACTTATTTAGTAACTGGAGGAGCCGGATTTATTGGTTCAAACTACATTCACTACATGTTTCGCAAATACGACAATGAGATTCGTATTATCAATGTAGACGCATTAACTTATGCAGGAAACTTAGAGAATTTAAAAGACATCGAGAACAGAGACAACTATACATTTGTAAAAGCAGATATTACAGACAAAGAAGCAATCCGCAAAGTGTTTGCGGAAAATGACATTGACCGCGTGGTACATTTCGCAGCAGAGAGTCATGTTGACCGTAGTATCAAAAACCCTGAAGTATTCGTTCATACCAATGTAATGGGTACTGCAGTTATGTTAAACTGTGCAAAAGAAGCATGGGAACTTCCGGATGGAAGCTTCAAGGAAGGTAAGAAATTCCTTCACGTATCCACAGACGAAGTATATGGTTCCCTTCCAGATGATGGAAAGAGCTTCTTCTATGAGACAACACCATATCAGCCACACAGCCCATACTCTGCAAGTAAGGCATCTTCTGATATGTTAGTAAAATCTTATATTGATACTTACCATTTCCCGGCAAATATTACCAATACATCCAATAACTACGGACCTTACCAGTTCCCGGAGAAACTGATTCCGTTAATTATCAACAATGCTTTACACGGAAAGAAACTTCCGGTATATGGTGATGGAATGAACATCCGTGACTGGTTATATGTAGATGATCATGCAAAGGGAATCGATATGGTTCAGGAGCAGGGACGTCTTGGACAGACTTATAACATCGGTGGACACAATGAGAAGCGTAATATCGAAATCATCAACATCATTATTGAAACTTTACAGGAGATTCTTCCGGATGATGATCCAAGAAAAGCAAATGTAAGCAAAGATTTAATCACTTATGTAGAAGACCGTAAAGGACATGACAGACGTTATGCAATCGCTCCGGACAAAATCAAAGCTGAGATTGGCTGGGAGCCGGAGACCATGTTCAAAGATGGTATCAAGAAGACAATTGCATGGTATCTTGAGCATGAAGACTGGATGAACAATGTAACCAGTGGTGACTACCAGAAATATTATGCAGATATGTATAAAGATAAATAGAAAATGATGAAGAGGTGAAAAGGTCACCATAAAGTGATCTTTTTGCCTTTTTATATGATGATAAAATATAAAGTGACGGTTGGATAAATGAAAAAGAAGAAAAAAAGGATATTGGTAAAATTATTGACCTTGTTGTTCCTGGTTAGTTGGACTATTCCAGTGAGGGCTATGGAATTACCGATTGATAGGAATAGAATAAGTAATACATATTATGATGGTGGATACAGTATAATGGGGGCAACAAATGTGACCCTGGCACAAATGATAAACTATTATCAGGCAAATGAAACTTATCCATCTTTTTATACAAATACGGATGCTCCTAATTTGTATGAATTTTGCAAGATATATGTGGAAGAATGCAATGCAGAGGGAGTACGTGCAGAAGTTGCATTTGCACAGGCAATGAAAGAAACTGGATTTTTGCGATACAGAGGTGACGTTCGTATAACCCAGTTTAATTTTGCGGGTATAGGAGCAACAGGAAATGGAAATCCAGGATATAGTTTTCCAACAGTAAGAATGGGGATTCGTGCACAGGTACAGCATTTGAAAGCGTATGCAACAAGTGAACCATTGAGGCAGGAGGTTGTAGATCCGAGATATAGTTTAGTGAATAAAGGAAGTGCACCTTATGTAGAATGGTTGGGAAAGCATGAAAATCCGACGGGGATAGGCTGGGCAACTGCATATGGTTATGGTACAAGTATTTTGAATGGATATATCGCACCTATGATGGGCTGTTCAATGTATTCTACATGGTATCAGGGAGTAGATTACTCCGCGGTATATAATCCAGATTATTATATGTTTCACAATCCAGATGTTGCAACGGTTTTTGGAGGATCATCAGATGCTTTACTGGCACATTTTATAATAAATGGAATGGCAGAAGGAAGGCAGGCAATTCAATATTTTGATGTCAATTCATATAAGCAAAGATATGCAGATCTTAGAAATATATATGGAAATGATTTGAAGGCATATTATCTGCATTATATGCATTATGGACAGAATGAGCATAGGACTGCAAGTGGACCAGTAGACCATATAGATGGCGTGACAGTATATCATGGTGTTGATTATTCACAGGTATATGATTACAACTATTATGTAAGTAAAAATCCAGATGTGAAAGCTGCATTTGGAAATGATGACATAGCAACATTAGCTCATTTTGTGAATTATGGTATGTCAGAAGGACGGATTGCCAAGGCTGATTTTAATGTAAATGTTTATAAGAAACGATATACAGATTTGCGGACAGTATATGGAAATGATATGAGAGCATATTATTGGCATTATATGCAATATGGTCAACGCGAAGGACGTAGTGCAACCGGAGAAGTAAATTCTTTTACCGGTGTGACCGTCTATAATGGAATTGATTATTCGACAGTATATGATTACAACTATTATGTAAGTAAAAATCCAGATGTGAAAGCAACATATGGGGATGATGATATAGCTGTACTGGCACATTTTGTAAATTATGGAATGGCAGAGGGACGAAGTGCAAAAGAGTCGTTTGATGTCAGAAAATATCGCAGTGCATATGTTGATTTGCAACAGACGTATGGTGATAATTGGAGAGCATATTATAGACATTATATGCATTATGGAATATTAGAAGGAAGACAGGCTTAGAAGATGTTTAAAAATACTTAAGAATATGTAAAATTGACAGCATACGACAATTTTGGTAGAATAATTTTTATGGAGATTACTTTATATAATGATAGAAAAGAGAGGATACATAGGATGAAAGTTGTTATATTGGCAGGTGGGCTGGGAACCAGAATTTCAGAAGAATCAGAATTTAAGCCCAAGCCAATGATAGAAATTGGGGATAAGCCAATTTTATGGCATATTATGAAAGAGTATTCCTACTATGGCTATAATGAATTTGTGATTTGTGCTGGGTATAGACAGCATATGATAAAAGAATGGTTTGCAGATTATTTCCTGCATACTTCAGATGTTACATTTGATTTCACACAAGAAAATAAGATGATAGTTCATAATCAACATTCAGAACCATGGAAAGTTACTGTTGTGGATACCGGATTGAATACTATGACAGGTGGTAGAATAAAAAGAATTCAACCATATATTGGAAATGAAACGTTTATGATGACTTATGGAGATGGTGTATGCGATGTGGATGTTAAAGAACTGGTGAATTTCCATAAATCTCATGGTAAGATAGCAACTCTTACCTCTATTTTATTAGAACAGGAAAAGGGTGTTCTTAATATAGAAGAAGATAATAGCGTCAGATCGTTTCGGGAGAAGAATGCAAATGATGGTGTGCCAATTAATGCAGGATATATGGTGCTTGAACCAGAAATCTTTAACTATATTAAAGATGATAGTACTGTGTTTGAACGTGAACCTCTGGAGAAACTTGCTGCCGAGGGTCAGTTGATGTCGTATTCACATAAAGGATATTGGCAATGTATGGATACAAAACGTGAAAAAGACATGCTGGAACACTTATGGAAAGCAGGAAAAGCACCGTGGAAAAAGTGGTGATTTTAAATACAAGAAGGGAAAATTCGGGCATAACCGGATAAGGAATATTATGTTAGAATTTTATAAAAATAAAAAAGTATTAGTTACCGGTCACACAGGTTTTAAAGGGTCCTGGCTCTGCAAGATACTTGCAGAGGCGGGAGCTGTTGTGACTGGTTTTTCATTAGAACCACCGACAGAACCAAACTTATTTACCATTAGCCATGTGGAGGATGATATAGAGTCGGTTATCGGAGATATAAGAGATAGGAAGAAATTGATGGAGGTGTTTGAAAAAACACAACCTGAAATCGTGTTTCACCTGGCAGCACAGCCAATCGTGAGAGATTCTTATAAAGACCCGGTATATACATATGAGACTAATGTGATGGGAACTGTAAATATATGCGAGTGTGTCCGGTTAAACCCATGTGTTAAGTCATTTTTAAATGTTACAACAGATAAGGTGTATGAAAACAAAGAATGGGAATGGGGATATCGTGAGAATGAACCTCTGGATGGCTATGACCCATACTCTAATAGTAAGTCGTGTTCTGAGTTAGTTACCCATAGTTATATTAATTCTTTTTATAATGATATGGATGTTGCTGTTTCTACAGCTAGAGCAGGAAACGTAATCGGCGGTGGTGATTTCGCTAATGATAGAATTATACCGGATTGTGTAAGAGCAGCACAAAAAGGAGAAAATATTATTGTGCGGAATCCATACTCCACCAGACCATATCAGCATGTGTTAGAACCGTTGGCGATGTATCTTATGATTGCAGAGAAACAGTATGAGGATAAAAAATATGCTGGATTCTATAATGTGGGACCAGATGATTGTGATTGCGTGACTACAGGTGAACTTGTGGACTTATTTTGCCATAAATGGGGAGAAGGTGTGTCGTGGATTAATAAGCATGATGGTGGACCACATGAAGCAAGCTTTTTGAAACTGGATTGCTCTAAAGTAAAAAGAACATTTGGGTGGCGTCCAGTATGGCATATTGATGAGGCAATAGAAAAAACGGTAGAATGGACAAAAGTCTGGTTAAGTAATGGTGATATATGTGCAGAAATGAAACGACAGATAAAAATGTTTTTTGAAAATAAAATAATGGAGGATAAGTAAATGTTTGAAAATAAGACGGAACAGCAGGCAAAGGAAGAAATACTGGCAGCTGTTGATGAATATTGCAAAACTTTTCACAACAGAAAAAAAACATATACAAAAGGAGACAGAATTCCATATGCATCCAGAGTATATGATAGTAGTGAAATGTGTAATCTGGTAGATTCTGCACTTGAATTCTGGCTTACTGCAGGAAGATATACAGCAGAATTTGAAAAGAAATTTGCAGAATATTTGGGGGTAAAATATTGTTCGCTTGTTAATTCTGGCTCTTCGGCCAACCTTAATGCCTTTATGGCACTTACTTCTCCACTGCTGGGAGAAAGACAGGTACTTCCAGGTGATGAAATGATTACAGTGGCGGCAGGATTTCCAACTACTGTTACACCAGCAATTCAATATGGAGTTGTTCCTGTTTTTGTTGATGTTACAATTCCACAATATAACATTGATGTGACACAGCTTGAAAGAGCGCTCTCTGATAAGACAAAAGTTGTTATGATTGCACATACGTTAGGAAATCCTTTTGATATAAAAAGCGTAAAAGAATTTTGCAATAAAAATAACTTATGGCTTATTGAGGATAACTGCGATGCATTAGGCTCAAAATACATTATTGATGGGGATGAAAAATTTACAGGTACAATTGGTGATATTGGAACATCCAGCTTTTACCCACCACATCATATGACAATGGGAGAGGGAGGAGCGGTATATACGAATAACCCGCTTCTTAATAAGATTATTCGCTCATTTCGTGATTGGGGACGAGACTGTGTATGTGCATCTGGTCAGGATAACCTTTGTGGGCATAGGTTTGATAAGCAATATGGGGAACTCCCATTAGGATATGATCATAAATATGTATATTCTCATTTTGGTTATAATCTTAAAGCTACAGATATGCAGGCTGCTATAGGGTGTGCGCAGATTGTTAAATTCCCTGAATTTGTGGAAAGAAGAAGACATAATTTTGAACGGTTATATGGGGCGCTCCTAGAAGTTGAAGATAAACTTATTCTTCCACAACCATGTGAAAATTCCAAACCTAGCTGGTTTGGATTCCTTATAACTTGCCGCGAGGGAGTGGACAGAAATAAAGTGGTTCCGTATATTGAAGAACATGGGGTTCAGACAAGAATGCTTTTTGCTGGTAATTTAACCAAACATCCATGTTTTGATCAGATGAGAGCTAAAGGAACAGGATATAGAATAATTGGAGATTTGAATAATACAGACAGAATTATGAAGGATACTTTCTGGGTGGGTGTATATCCGGGAATGACGGATGAAATGATTGATTATATGGCAGATACAATTAAAAGTGCAGTGAGAGAATAGAGAGGAGTAATATATGGAAAAGAAAGTTCTTGTAACAGGGGCAGATGGATTTATTGGTAGTCATTTAACGGAGGAGTTAGTAAAAAAAGGGTATAAGGTTAGAGCGTTTGCGTATTATAATTCCTTTAATACATGGGGATGGCTTGATACTTTACCAGAGGATATAATGAAAAACGTGGAGGTTTTTACGGGGGACATAAGAGACCCTAATGGAGTAAGAACTGCAATGAAAGGCATGGAAGAAGTATTCCATCTTGCAGCGCTTATTGCTATACCATTTAGCTATCATTCACCTGATTCATATGTAGATACAAATATTAAAGGAACATTAAATGTACTGCAGGCAGCAAGAGATTTGGAGACACAGAGGGTGTTAGTGACATCGACTTCAGAAGTTTATGGAACAGCGCAGTATGTACCCATTGATGAAAAACATCCTTATCAGGGACAATCTCCGTATTCAGCGACTAAAATTGGAGCAGACAGATTGGCAGAAAGTTTTTATAGAAGCTTTAATTTACCGGTATCAATTGTTAGACCATTTAATACCTTTGGACCAAGACAGTCTGCGAGAGCGGTTATACCGACCATTATAACACAGTTGTTAGCAGGAAAAGAAGAAATTAAATTAGGCTCGCTTACTCCGACAAGGGATTTTAATTATGTAAAAGATACAGCAAATGGATTTATCGCAATTTCTGAATCAGATAAAACTATTGGACAGGAAATTAATATTGCAACACAAAAGGAAATTTCTATTGGGGAATTAGCAAAAGAGATTATTTCTCAAATTAATCCTAGTGCAAAGATTGTATGTGATGAACAGCGATTGAGACCGGAAAAAAGCGAAGTAAATCGTCTGTTGGGTGCTAATTCTAAAATAAAAGAATTAACAGATTGGAAACAGCGGTATACATTTGAAGAAGGAATTGCTGAGACAATAGAATTTCTAAGAAACAATATAGATAAGTATAAAGTTGATGTATACAATGTTTAAAAAGGAGTACAAAATGATTCCATTATCAGTGCCAAATTTTGAGGGAAATGAAGAAAAATATGTTTTAGATGCTGTTAGCCAGGGGTGGGTTTCGACTGGTGGAGCATATGTGGAAAAATTAGAGAAAAGAGTTACAGAGTATGTGGATAGTGTAGGAGCTGTTGCTTGCCAAAGCGGTACTGCAGCATTACATATGTCATTAAAAGAATGCGATGTAAAAGCTGGAGACATTGTTATTGTTCCTACATTGACATTTATTGCGGCGGTTAATCCTGTTAAATACTTAGATGCAACACCTATTTTTATGGATTGTGATGAGAGTTTGTGTTTGGATCCAATAAAACTTGAACAGTTCTGTAAGGAAGAATGTTGCTTGACAGAGGAAGGATTGGTGTTTAATAAAACAGGTGCAATAGTAAAAGCGTTAATAGTGGTTCATGTATTTGGCAATTTGGCAGATATGGAATCGATTATGGATATTGCAAAACGTTATAATATTAGAGTTGTAGAAGATGCAACAGAGGCATTGGGAACAATGTGCCAATATGGCAGATATTCTGGAAAGATGGCGGGCACAATTGGAGATTTTGGAGCCTATTCTTTTAATGGAAATAAGATTATAACCACTGGTGGCGGTGGCATGATTGTCAGTAATAATAAAAAAGCACTTGAACATTTGAAATATATGTCGACGCAGTGTAAAGATGATCCTCATTTTTATATTCATAATGAAATTGGTTTTAATTATCGAATGACAAATGTGCAAGCTGCAATTGGCGTGGCTCAAATGGAAGAATTAGAGGAGTTTATTAGGCGCAAAGAGGCAAATTACGATAAGTATTATAATGCATTAAATGAATCTAAAGGAGGATATATACTTAAATTCCGTAAAGGTACAAGATCTAATAAATGGTTCTATTCTTTTGTTTTAAAAGATGTAAGTGATGTCAAAATTAGAGAATATATAGAAAAATTACAAAATGATGGTATACAAACAAGACCTATATGGGGGCTTATACATGAACAGAAACCATATATGAATGAGTGCGCGTATAAAATAGAAAAGGCAAAATATTACAGTGAAAGAATTATTAATCTTCCGTGTAGTACAAATATTACTGACGAAGAAATAAAGACAGTATGCGAAAAAATACAGAGGTTATTTTAGATGAAAACAATATTACTTACAGGGGGGAGTGGGTTTGTTGGGAGTAATGTTTTCCCCTTCCTTGAAGAAAAATACAATGTGTTAGCGCCTACCAGAGCAGAACTTGATGTAAGAAACATGGAATCGCTTGAAAAGTATATAACTAGAAATAAGTTTGATGTTATTATTCATTTGGCATCGCCAAGCCCGGTAAGAAGTGCACAGTGTGACAGCTATGAAAGATTATTCGAAGATTGCTTGAAAATATTTATGAACTTATATACAATAAGAGATTCTTGTGAAAAAATCATATACTCTGGATCTGGGGCAGAGTATGATAAAAGACGGGATATAATAAATGCGTCAGAAGAAGAAATTGGAAAAAGTATTCCAATTGATGATTATGGGCGAGCAAAGTTTATTATGAATGAAATGGCGCGTAGCAGTAATAACATTTATAATTTGAGAATTTTTGGCTGTTATGGACCAAAAGAATACGATAGTAAATTTATAACGCATGCTATAAAATGCGGATTAGAAAATAAAAAAATTACTATAAGACAGGATTGTTATTTTGACTATTTATATGTAGATGATTATGCAAGATATCTGGAGTACTGCATTGAAAATCAATTGAGATACCATGATTATAATGCAAGTAGCGGAACAAGAATTCGATTATCTACAATAGCTCAAAAAGTAAAAGAACAGTTAGGCTTGGAACAAGAAATTGTTATTAGTCAGCCAGGTCTAAATAAGGAATATACTGCTTCAAATGAAAGAATTATTTCAGAAATGAATTTTAAAGGTAATTTAATTAGCATTGATGAAGGCATAGAAAAATTAATCAGATGGGAGA
>ERZ1034763.269-NODE-269-length-27924-cov-7.437045_pt1 | contig 27924 bp, 51 predicted proteins | sample MGYA00520701_ERZ1034763 | MGnify/ENA primary metagenome ERZ1034763 (study PRJEB33766, sample SAMN09781707) | gut metagenome | biome: gut microbiome | host: Homo sapiens | place: Madagascar | study: EMG produced TPA metagenomics assembly of the PRJNA485056 data set...
GATGAGGATCATCTGCTCCGCCGCGTCCATCGTGTACGGGTACTTGCACGGCCTGCCGAAGAAGATTTTGAAGGCTTCGTCGGGGCTGCACGGTTTCCCATTCTTCAGCAGCCCTTTGCGCTCCAGCGCTTCCGTCAGGCTGTCAATGCGCAGGTCGTCAATAGGCTTCGCATCCTTTTTCCGCAGCCCCTCGCTCGATAGGTTGTCTTGGATCATCTTGTTCAGCTTTGCCGCCTTTTCGTACTGTCCGATGCCGCGCATTTTGTCGCGGTCGAGCGTCATCTTGGCACAGTCACGCAGGATGAATTCCTGCTTCACGCTCACGCCGCCCGCCGCCATCAGGTCGCTGGCCAGCGCGTCATAGATGCGGTCAAGTTCGTTGTAGTCCTCGGCCGTGTAGGGGTTCTTTGTGCTGTTTTCTCCCCAGTCCTTGCGTTGCTTCGCGGTTCCGATCTTGCGGTTGCGCGCGCTCTTTTCGTTGCCCACAGCTTTGGTGAACTCTCCCACGTCCAGCCGCTCGCCAAAAATCTCCATGATGTCGGTCAGGCCGTCGAGGAAGCCCAGCGACTCGCCGCGCTTTTTATCAAGGCCCTTTGTCCGCAGGTTGTCGCAGTAGTCGATCCACTTCTCCGCGCTGCCCACCTCCTTGGGGACTGCCAGCATATCGAACGGAACATCAAAGCGGATGCAGCAATAGAAAAGGGCAAGGCTGTCGCTGGTCTCGCGCGCGATCGCGGTATATTGCTGCTGCTGCTCATCCAGTGTCAGCGTTTCGACCGCCTGCTCTGCCATTGCGTCCTCCTTGCCCGAAAAAATGAAAATGGGAGATGCGAAGGAATGCTCCTCCACTTCTCCCATGATTTCACATTTTCAAAAAGCCGCGCCCCATGTATGGGGATTTTTTGAAAATTATTTTTTCCCGTCTTCCACGCCGAGGATGTAATCCACGGAAACGCCATAAAAGTCCGCCAGTAAAATGAGCGCGCTCGCCTTTGGCTCTACCTCTCCGTTTTCATAACGACGCATCATGTTTTTGCTCAAGCCGCACAGTTCGGAGGCGACGCGCCGTTTCATTTTCTTCTGCTCGCGCAGCCGTCTCAGCCGCACGGCGTAAACCGGCATCTGCTCCATCACGTCTTCCTCCCGAAATATTTTTCATATTCCTTGTCGCCCCATTCCGTCATCACGCTGACATATCTCTGCTTCCGGTTCGGATCTTCGCGCATCAGTGCGACCGAGTGGGATACCGTGCAGGTCTTTACGCCGCATAGCCTCGCCAGCTCCGATGGCGAATCGGCGATATAAACCGGAATCCCCGCGTGCGCATGGTCAACCTTCATATAAAGCTTCCGTTGTCTCATGCGCTCACTCTTCCCCAAATCTTAGTTTCGTCACGGCAATCGGGAATTCTTCGATCTCGCTCGCCCAGCGCGCCGTGCCTTTGCCGTTGTGCCGCTCGAATACCAGCGGGAACCCGCCGATGCCGTCGAACAGACTGCCCATCGTAATGGGACGTATGTACTGTGCGGAAATGCGCTTGGCAAGGAAGTCCCAGAACGGCAGCGCGATCGAGTTGCCGCAGGCTTTGTAGCGTGGGCTGTCTGCATCCTTGTGGAGTTTCCCTGTGCCGTCGCGCCACTCGCCGATATCCGTCCATCCGTCCGGATAACCCTGAAGCCGCTCGCATTCCATCGGCGTGAGTCGGCGCACGACCATGCGGGCGCGAACAACATTGTTCAGGTTTAGGCTCTGCCCGCTGCTCTCTTTGGCTTGCAGTGTCCCGTTGATCTCGCCGCCCTTTGTGAAGTTGCGGCAATCAACGCTTGCAACGTATGCTGCCATGTCCTCGCGGTATGGGTCGTTCCCCTTTGCTCTCAGCGCAGGCGAAACTTCGCTCGAAACCACCAACATATCGTTGTAGGCATCTTGCCCGTTATAACTTCCCGCGTGAGCGCCTGGTGTGAGTGTTCCCGTCGTCTTCTGATACGTCAGCGGCACCTGATTCCCGCCTGTGCCCATACGCGCCTGTAAACTCGGCGCTATTTCGCCGCATTCGCGGATCACATCGTTGGCGTGCGTCATATCAAAAGCAACCACGGCTGGATTATTCCCTCCGCATTCTGCATTCAGCGTTGGTGACAGCTCTTCGGCATAACCGATACTCCGGCTCTTTTCACTGTTTCCCAACTTAAAGGCGGCAACAATATGCCGGTCTCCCGCTGTGATCGTCGGCGACGGGTCGCCGTCCCTGCCTATGCCAAGACCGTTTCCGCTTCCGTCGTGGTTGCGCGAGCTTCCACCTCCGGCGTACCGGGTGGCCTTGTCATTGATCGGGATCGCGATGACCGGCTGATTGTTCCCGCTCATGCCGGCTGCAGCGGTCAGTGTAGGCGCTCTGTCGTCACTTCGCAGTTCCGCGCCCCCTTGCTGAGTAGCCATGCAGAATATCGTGTGGTCGTTGCCGGTCCCAAGCGTTCCGCTCTTTTCGGTCTGGACTAAGGCTCCTTTACCCCCCCCCATCGCATCCGCTTCGGATGCGGACTGCGTAAGAAGCACCGCCTTGAGTCTCGGCGGAAAGTCCTTCCCCCGCCGCTCCGCACGGCGCAGGATGCCCTGACACGCTTTTGCGCTCAAACGATATTTCGCCTGCGGTGTCGCCTCCAAAATCTGCGACAATCGAGATTCGACGGCGGCGTTGGGGGACTCCCCAGTGTTGCGCGTCATGCACTCGCCAAGCCACGCTCCATCGTCCTCCCACTTCATCGTGGTAGCCCCCCCAGGTGTTCCAGCCCTTTTCAGGCACTTCAACATCGGGGGCTTCCGGCTCGGCGATGCGGATGATCTCCTCGAGGACCGCCGCGAAGTCGCGCCCGCCGTTGCTGCTGAATGCTCCTGGCACGTTTTCCCACACCATGTATCGTGGTCGAATAAATCCACCTGTCCGTCCTGCCCGCTCATCCGCTTGTCTCATCTCCTTTACGATCCTGATTTGCTCCATAAAGAGGCCGCTGCGCGCGCCCGCAAGGCCAGCGCGTTTGCCCGCGACGCTAAGGTCCTGTCTAACAAGGTGAACCACCCGTAATCACATCCACCGGTTCAATGTCGAAACCGCTGATTTTCGTAATATCTCCCAAATGTTTCACCTAAATCACCTCCCCATCAAAAGCGCCAAAAACCGCTCGAAGTGGCGCTCGTCGTCTTTTTCAAATTCAGGGCACTCGATCACATGAAATGACGAAGTTTTGTAGTAAACCGGCCGATTTCCGACCGTTGCCTGAAACACAAGCGTCGTCGCCTGCGCCGTCCAGCCCTCCACGGGTCGGAACTCCCTGCTCCAGTCGCACCCTCCCGTCGCCTTTTGGCAGTCCCAGCAGAGGGATGGCGCCTTGATGCACCCGTTTATTCGTTCTGTGGTCTTCATAGCAGATGTCTCACCTCGTCCAGCGCGGCCAGATAGCCGTCCCAGTAACGCTGATCTGCGTACCGGCCTAAACTGCACGGGTCGTTTTTCTGGATCTGCGCGTACTTCATCGCTTTGTTGAGGCGAATCATCGCTTCCGACCGGAACCTCTCATACTGGCGTTCCCCCTCTGCATTTTTCGCCTTACTGATAACCTCCGGCATGAGCCGCTTCTTTTCGTATGCGCTCATAGGCATCTCTCTGCCGCCTCCCGTCTTTTGTAATTTCTCAATGACCGCTCGCTGCACCCCAGCACTGCGCACATTTCCGCATTTGTGCACTTGAGCGTTATCAGCTCGCGCAGAATCTTGGGATCGTACCTGCTCGGTCTTCCCTTGCTCTCCATTTTCCCGCCGCTCATGCAATCAACGCATCTGGCGTATGGGCAGTGCTCCAGGCAATAATCGATCTGCTCCTGTGTGCTGTACGTCTCGACTAACTCCTCTTTCACCGCCTTGGCATCCTCGCTGTTCCACGGGGCAACGGCGTGGATAATAAGCGCCTGTACCTCATAGCCCCTCGTCACGTGCCTGCGCCTCCTTTCAGAAAACCTCCTGCACGGTAATTCCTCTGACCTCCTGCATCAATTTCACCTTGATGCGATAGTCTTTGTTTTTTCTCGTCCTCTCGCTTTTCACATCTTCCACGACGTAGCGCCATGCGCCGTCATCGCCGCGCTCGTGGTACGAAAAATCGGCTATGTAGACCACCTTGCCGCTCAATTCTCCGTCCCACGCAACGTAGCTTTCTTTCAGCGTGAACTGCGGCTGGATTCTCAAGTCGCGGATCGTGCCCGCTTTGAGCAGCAGCGCCAGCTCGTCATACCGGCTCGCTTCGCGCGCACTGTCAAAGGTTCGCACCTCGCCGTTCGGCATGATGCGCTCGGTTGGCCTGTTGTGGAATTTCTTTTCCGGACTCTTTTTCGCTTTCTTTTCCGGCTTTCCGGACTCCTGCACCAGTGCCACAGCTGCATGCGCCGCGCGGTTTACGTTCTGCCGCTGGATCTCCGCGTTGATCTGCGCGCGGTACTTTTCAGGCAGGTCGGCCACGCTGTCAAATCTGCATCCGCCCATCAGCGTTTTCCTCCCGATCTTCTGCGATAACGATCCCGTTTTGCCTGCCGGACGCGATAGGCATCGTCGCTGGCATGGTTGCGCTTTACGATCTCCGATCGCTCCCTCTCGTTTTCCTTGACCACCGCCTGAAACTCAGGGCATCGGTCGTGACAGCCGGGGTAGCGCTTTGGCGGCACGCATTTGATGCAGCATTTTGCATTTTTCATCTCAGGCACCTCCGTCAAGGATCTCTTTCATGCGGCGCATTTTTTCGTTCGCCGTTCTTTGGCGAAAACTCTCGCCCTTGAACGCAACAGGGACGCACATCTCGAGGATGCGTTCGTAAATGCGCCGGTAATCCATGCTTTTGGGCTTGCACAGTTCCTCAAGCGTCAGATTCGTGGTCACGATCAGCGGCTTTTTCGCCTTGTACCGCTCGTCGATCACCATGTAGACCGTCTCCATCGCATATTCGCTGCTGCGCTCCACGTCGAGATCGTCGATCACGACCAGCGGGTAATAGTGCATCTGCTCGATGATCTCCTGCTTGTCCCATCCTGCGTTCAAAATACGCGGAAAACTTGTCACCATCGCCGGTGTTCCGCGGTCGATCAGGTAATTGGCGGTGCAAGCCGCCGCGTAGGTCTTTCCGTTGCCGGTGTTGCCCCACAGCAGAAGCCCGCTGTTCTGCTCCTGCATCTCTTTCCAGTGTTCGGCGTAACGCCTGCACTTGGTCAGCTCTGCCGTCATCTCAGCAAGATCGAAGCGGCACGCCGAAAGGCCCCTGTCGCGGATTCCGTCCGAGCGCAGCGCCTCGATGCGCAGTCGCTTCTCCTCGCGCTCCTGCTCCTCTTTCCGGCGCAGGTATTTCTGATTCCGGCAGTCGCAGCAGCACCCAACGATCTGCTGTCCCTCTGTCTCTCCGTGAAGCACCACGCGGCATTGCTTCGGCTTTCCGCACTTTCCGCAATGCAGCAGCCCGTCCCGCACGAAGTCACCCTCTTCCGGAACGGCCAGCGCCGCCGATCTCTGCGCCAGCGTTGCAAGAAAATCGTCCATCCTCATAGGCTCCCGCTCATATCTCCGTAGTCGTAGGTGGACCCGTCGTTCTTTGTGGCGCCGCGCGGTCTCTTATCATCGCTGCGCCCCTCCCACGTCAAAAACTTCTGCTTCCAGTTCTTCACCGGCTGCCCCTTGCTGTCGATCCATGTGCGCCCGTTGGCATCAGGAGTGCTGAAATACTCAAAAAAACGCTTCGGGTCGACGCTGCTGTTCCGCAGCTTCGCATAAGCCGTTACCTCCTCCAGCGTAGGCGGCGCAAAGACGGATTTCTTTTTCTGATTTTTCTTTGGTTCTTCTGAACGTAGTGAAGAAGAACCTTCTAACCTACCCTTATCTAACCTATCCTTACCTAACCTATCCTGCGTTGCCAGATGTGTAACCGTTGGTTGACCATCGGTTGACGGATGGTTGCTGTCCTGCGTTTCAGGTGGCTCGGAAGGGAATGTGCTCTCTTCTGGAAGCGCAATTGGGTGGTCTGTGTACGCTCCATTTTCTTTCAAGAAAAGCGAATTTTTTTCCTCTTTGTATAGAGTCGGGGTATACCGATCTTTGCGGATGTAGTTGTGCAGCCGCCAGTGCTTGATAACGATCACGCCACTCTCGAATGCAAGGATGTAGCGCTTCCCGATCAGGATGCGCAGATCATCGTCTGTCGCTCCTACAATGCGCTGGATCTTGCGCGGATTATCGACAAAGCCGTCATCGTCCGCCCGCATTGCCAGATGGAAATAGAGGTTCTGTGAGCTGGCGGGCATATCAAGAAATGCGTCCGTGTCGATGATACTTTTGGAAAACATTCTTCTTTCTGCCATAAAGTCCTCCTAAATCGTCGGAACGTAGTCATACTCAGCATCTTCCTGCTCCTGCCGCTCCCGCGGCAGTGTGCCGCCGTCTTCCGCCGGCGCATGGTGTTCCTCTGCATAAAATTCATCTTTGCGAGGGGCGGATTCGGGGGAGGGGCGCGGTGCGGACAGAATGTCCAGCACCGCCGCTAGCAGGCTTTGGGAAAAGATGGTGTCGGCGCGAAGCTCCGACCAGACCTTTTCCTCTCCCTCTTGCGTGCGGTATTTCCTTTGCGACCACACACCGTCGATGCTCACCACATCACCCTTTTCCAGTGCGCAGGCGACCCTCGTCATTTCGTCATTCCCAACTACGAGAACATTCATAAAATTACCGCGCTTATAGCGTACGCCAAACTGCACCTTCAGCTCTCCCTTGGCCGTCTTTTCGACCTTTGGCTCGCGGGAAAGCTTTCCCCACAGATGCATCGGACGAGATCCGTCCTCCGCCGCCTTACCTACCATGATCCCCATCAGCTCACCGCCTTTTTCTTGTTGTTCCTGCGGTTGTTCTGCTGTTCTTTCATCGTCGCCCAGCGGCAGTTTTCGGGGCAGTATCCTTTGTCGTTGTCCTTGCGGTCGATCGTCAGATCGTCTCGGTAGCCGTTGGCAAGCGCCCAGTCGCGGAACGCTTCAAAGCTCTCGCGCCACTCCTCGCACACTGCGATCCCGCGCCCGCCATAGATCCCGTATCGCTCCCCTTTTTCGTGGTAACAGCGGTTTTTCATGCAATGCCAGATACGGTACAGTCTTGTGCCGGACGCGCCGTGCGTGGCATTCTTCTTCCCCAGTGCCGTGCTCTGCTCGCGCCTTATGCAGCCGCAGGACTGCACGCGCTGCGACAATAGATTGTTGGCGCGCACGACGACCTCTCCGCCGCACGCGCACCGGCAGAACCACAGTGCGTGGCCGTCTGCCGTGCATCCCGCTCGGGCGGCTGCTGTCAGCCGCCCGAAGCGTTCGTTCTTCAAATCGATCCCGCGTCCCATGCAGGTTCCCTCGTCAGTTGTCGAAGAAACTCTGCGCGAAGTCGCCATCATTTGCGTCTGAGACGCGCTGTGCGGCAGTTTCCTTTCGGGAGGGTAATTCCACGTCCGAAGATACTGGAGCGCTCACAGCGTCACCCGTGACCGCCTGCGCGGCATTTTCCGTGCTCGGTGCATCCTCGATCACCTCTCCGGTCGTCGGGATCACACGCTCAGGCATCTGGAAGTCGGGGATCATGCCGCCGTCTTCACTTTGACTGTCGTTTGCGAACGCCGTTTTGACCTCGGGAGAAAGCGGTGCATAGCCGCTGTTGAGCAGCTGGCGGATGACCGTCTTGCGGCACATCTTGTCCTGACCGCCGTTCGGGTCGTACCACGGAGTCCCACGCAGAAGCTTTTCAACCTCCTTCGGTTCCATCTCCCCGCTCTGCATCTTGCGGAACTTTTCAAGCTTGAATGCCTGTGAGTAACGGTCTGCATGGCGCAGAAGCTTGTCCAGCGGCCAGTATTCATAGCGGAACGTTCCATCCTTCAGCTCGAAGTAGCCGTAATAGCCGATCACGGTATGCTGTTCGCGTTCCTCGTCGGTCTCATATCTGGCGAGGTTCACCTTCGGCTTGCCGGTGCGGCGGTCGCGTCCCTCAAGCTCCCCTTCGCGGATCTCGATGCAGTCGATATCTGCGTAAAATCCCGTAGACATTGCAAGCTGGATATAACCCTTGTACGACATGACGTATGTAGCGGCCGAGCCGTAAGGAACGACATAATAGCCGTGGCCGTAGATCAGCCCCATGCCCTCTCCGCGCAGCGCCGCGGCAACGATGGTGGACGGCTCACAGGAGCGCAGTTGGTCGCTCGCATTGACTGCCGAGATCAGCGTCGATGTGACGCGGGCTGCGGCAGCGTCGCTGCCGAGCGCTTTTTTAATCATCCCCTGCATCGACGGCGACGTGACCGCCAGAGAAAACGAAGGCTTACTCTGTGCCTGCTGGGTAAAGGTGTTTTTCGGATTCATGTTTGTCCCTCCTTATCCGTCCACGCGCCCAAAATGAATGCCGTGGTCCTTCATGTACTGCTTCAAACCACTGAGCTGTTCCACTGTGCCGCGCACATAGAAGACCAGCTCAACCGTCTGCGGTGATTCTGCTGCAGGCTCCGCGCTCGCAGTCGGAGCCTCTTCCCTCGGGGGTTCCACCACCGGCTGCGCCGTTGGTGCTGTCCCCTGCCTTGCGGCGACGATCTTGTCCTTAACGTCCTGCTCCTGCTCGCGGCGCATACGCTTGCGCGTCTCCTCGATCTCCTTGAGCCGCGTCAGGTTTTCGTTTCGTCTCAGGCACGCCGCCAGATCGTGTGTCCTGCGGAATTCGTCCAGCAGGGTGGTCTCAAACTCGCTGTGCAGCGCGCGCAGGCTCTCCACGGCGTTGGAGCACTTGGCGATCTCGCAGATGATGTCCTTGCGCGCCTGCTCCTCGGCATAGGTGGCATTCAGCCAGCGGGGATTGAAGATGTTCTCGAACGTCAGAAAATCGTTCATCTCGCCGATGCTCTGGTTGAAAAATACGCGCAGCTGATCGCCCTTCTCCGCCTTCTTCGCCTCGTCAAAGGCTTTGATCTGCCCGTCGAGGTTGGCTGCACTTTCGTCGCACAGCGCCGTCAGGGCCTTGCACTTTTCTTCAAACGGCTTGTAGCTCTGCATCGCCGCTTCCTTTGCCATCTTGCGGCACTCGTCGATGCGAGCAGCCACTTTGCGGATTGTCGCGCGGTAGCTTTTGGCCGATGCGATTCCGTCCTCGGTGACGACCATCGTGCGGTACGGCGTGAGGTTTTCGTCCAGCCATGCCTTGCACTCGTCGAAATTCGCCTGGATATCAAAATTGCGCAGCGGCGTCAGGTCGGTCGAAATACTGAATTCCATTGCTCCGCTCATGCCTGCGCCTCCTCGGTGTCATACTGCGTGATCTCGCGCAGCAGCGGCAGGATGCGCTCGTCGATGCGTCCCTCCGGTACGTTGACCTCCAGCACGATGGCGCGGTTGTCTCCGCCCTTCGTCGGCGCGATCACCTTGTCACCAGCTTTGAGCGGCAGACTGGTGCGGTAGGTGTAGGGCATCCCTGCATAGCCGCTGAGCTGCGGCTTGTAATAGCGGACGGTCACGTACATCAGCGCTCACCGCCCCTTCTCGGCGCACGCGCCACCTTAACGGCAAACGTGAGCGCGTCGTCCAACTCCTGCGCCGCCGATTCTTTCTTTTCGTCCTCACGCTTCATTGCCGTGCGCATCCAACGCGCAACCTCTACAGCGCGGCGGACGTCATGGTCTTTCATCAGTTCCTCGATCTCCCGTTCCATGCAGACGACCGTTTCGCCAATAGAAAGAGCGTCGCAGCCTGCAAATGTAACAGTTCGGATGCCCCCGTTCTTTTTCTCCTCGTTCATCACCAGCAGCGCGCACTTGCAGACTGTTGTGAAGTCCTCTGTGCGCTTTTCCTGGTCTCTCACTGTGATTTCCAATGCCATTTCTTGATCTCCTTTTTGGTTTTTATCGTTCAGAGCCAACGCTCAGAGCGTTAAGATTTGCGACGGCATCGTTCCGTTTTCCACGTGCCGCCAGAAAGCAGTTTCTCGTTCCAGGAGCCATTCCATGTCTCCATCGTGCTCCGACCGCTCAAACACATACGGCGGTGGGAAAGTAATGCCGCCGCGCAGGTCGTAAAGCGCGGCGTAAAGCACCGCAAAGTCGTATCCAGTGGCAAGCATTTGATGCAGATTTTGCGCGAAATAGTGCTGCGGCACCTGATCGCGCCACTGTGCCCATCCCGTCGCTCCGTTCGGACGAGATGTCTTGATCTCAAGAATTCCTTTGCGCCCGGTCTCGCGTTCTGTCAGTTCTCCATCCAGCGTGGCGAAAAGCCAGGGGCGGTCGCTTTGAAACAGAATGTCAAACGGATAATACTCAAGGGCGTATTCCGGGTGCTGCGCTATGAAAAAATTTCGGATGGCATCTTCCATTTCTCGTCCGCGTTGCATGGATTCGTTGTCTCGCTCCCTGATCGGCTCCCCTTGCCGTAATTTTTCTTTCCAGAGTTTCAGCCGCGTTTCCCACGGCCCAATGCCGATCGCCGATGCCGCTTCGCTCGCACCAATTCCACGTCCGCGGCCAGCCAGCCACTCCGCGCGTGTTTCAAAATGAAGTCGCACCAGTTCACTCATAGCCCAGCACTCCCTGCCACTTTTCTTGCTTTTCAAGCACGTCTCTCGCGTATTCACTCGCGCCGCCGTGGCCGGTGTTGTAGGCCGTGAGCGCGTCGGTCAGGTTGCCGCAGCCGTAAACGTCCAGCAGATGCGTCAGGATCGCGCAGCCTGTGCGGAAATTCCCCTCTGGCTCCATCAGGTCGGTCACGCCGATGCTTTCTGCCGTCTCCGACCACCAGCGCGGCTGGATCTGGCAGTAGCCATAGCTGTTCCCGCCGTCTCCGACCACGTTTCTGAAGTGAGTCTCCCGTTCGATCAGTGCGAGCATCAGCGGATAATCCACCGAAAACTCCTCGCAGGCATCGAATAGCGCTTCCTGTTCCTCGTAGCTCAGAGGAACATCCTCGCTGAAAGGGAAATGGATATATGCGTACTCCTCTGCCGCCGGTCCGTCCGAAAATACCAGTGCCTCCTCGATCATCAAAACCGGCTGCGCATCTTCTGTAGGAAGTGCTGTTACCTCAGCGCTTTCCTTATCGTCGGTTTGCAAGGATTTCCCTGCATCACGAAGTAGCTCGCCGACGATCTCGACCGCCAGCAAGACCGCTATCAGGATCAGCGCAAACGTCAGGTATGGAAGAAGAACCGTCATCGCGTCCTCCGCCCACGCGATGCGCCGCTGTCTGAGCAGCTTCTTCCTTCGCTCGCGGCGTTCCCGCGCCGCAATACGCATTTGGCGCTCCATTGCGCTTTCATCCGGTCTCTGGTTTAGCTCGTGGTAATTCGTGTCGTGGTCCATTTCGCGTTCTCCTTTTTCGTAAAAATAAAAAAGGGGCTGAGCTACCGGGATTTCCCCAGTTGCTCAGCCCCTCTTGGCTCTTCTAACCGCCCGCTTGCGGTCAGGTGCGTTGTTCACTTTTTTGCTTCGCCGGAACGAAAGACCTTCTTGGCCTCCACCCCCACGATCTTCACGCCGAACGCCGTTCGCGTGATCTGTACGTCCAGTCCCGCGTTCAGGCAGGCGTCGATCGCCTGCGCCTCCTTTGGGCCTATGTAAGTCTTGATTTCTGACATGAGCGCTCTCCATCAAAGGCGGTCTTCCAGTCTTCCATTTTGCGTTTTTCGGTTATAGATCCCCAAGATCACCCTCGCAAATCTGACGGGGCCGCTTGTTGCGGAGACCTTTCCGTCGCGGACGATAGCGATAGGGCTCGACTTGGAAAGGCAGCTCACGAGCCTCTTACGGTTAAAGTCTCCTCGATACGCGAGGTAGAACCGAGTCATTCCGCCAATGATCTCCGCCGTCAGGCTATCAGGGATTCCTCTCCACGCTTCTTTGATAATCATAAGCATATCCTTGAATTCCTCTTCGTTAAGCTGCTTATAAGCCTTGAAGAGCGTGTTGACTGCGAGGATTCGGTTCGGCGCCTTTGCCGCAACAAAATCGCATACAAGTCCTGACATTTCGCAAGCCCTTACCATGCCGCAAATATCAGGGTCTCCCATGTTGTACAGTGCCTTAAACTTCTCTCTTGTAGCGACTGCCGAAGATTCTCCGTTCTGCTGAATAAAAAGCTCCATTTCGTCAAGTCGGGTGAGGCCGTAGAAAACCTTGCAATCAACCATGCAGTCTCGGCCGCCGCGCCGCGCCTTGAGCGCTGCGACGGTGTGCTGCCCGTCAAAAACAAACATCTTCCCATCTCGATAGGAGCCCTTGACCGCATTCACGAGATACGGATTGAACGCCCTGACGATCTTGCTGACCTTGCTTTGCTTTAACTCTCGCTGATAAATGGGATCGATAAAAATATCTCTCGTATTTACTTGCTTGTATTCGTATTCTGGTGTATTATTGTTCATAGCAGTATCCTTTCATTTTCTCGATCGCCGTCTCTGCTTCCGACAGAGCGGCGATCACTCTTTTCTTGGAATCATCGTCTCGCAGCAACGCGCTGTGATTCGCAATAGAGCGCCGCGCCTTCCCTTGAAAGTCGGTAATGATCGCGGTCAGATCCTCAATTAGATCATCAACGGTGTGTTCGATCGGCGCTCCGGTGTCTTGGATGCCGGCAACTGCGTCCCTGATGGCGGCATTTAGTTGCCTTTGCTCGCTGTTGTATCCCGTCCTTCTGCCGACGCTTGATTCCTTTCGGGGCGGCCATGAGCTTCCAGACTTCGCCGCAAAGACGACCTCTTTCTGTTCAGTCGGCTCCATCTTTGGCAGCTCTGCAATCACCGTTTGGGGAACCCTGCTCCTGCCGGAGAGGATGGCCTCGCGTGCGCCGTTATCGATCTTTTCGGCGGCATCGACGCCTTTGGAGAACTTGGCGGCTCGCTTAACGGTTTCCCGACTAATCCCATGTTCTTCTGCAACGATTTTAGCCGTGTTTTCGAATTCCTTATGAAAAGGCTCATTTTGAGCCTTTTCACTTTTTGCTTGAACATATTGATTGTTTGCTCCCTGCGTCATCTTCTGCGCCTCGTACTGTCGGCCGATCAGATACGTCTTTTGCGCGTCGGTCAAATTTCTTCGACCAAGTTGATTTTTACAGATCCAAACGATGGCCTCGTAGCGGTCTGCAAAGTGTTCCTCCTCGACCTCATAGGGAATTTCGGGGTGCTTCTGGATAATGGCCCAGCGGTTATGCCCATCGACGATGATGTTATTCCATACCGTGATAGGAGAGCGAACGCGGCCGGCTTTCAAAATGTTTTCTTCAAGCTGTCGGAATTCCTCTTCTGTCATTGGAGGGATCTTGTCTCGAAATTCAGGATCGATGGTCAACGTCTTCATTTCATCACCTGTTTCTGTAAAAACCACCAGCGATAAGTCGCGTCGCATATGCCACCAAGATTAGCCGATATGAGCCTCATGCCTCCACGCTCCTTTCCGCGATCCAGTCATCAAGCAGCCGCTTGAAGATCTGATACACCGGCGAACTCCCCGCCTCGATGCAGATGCCAAAGGGATAAACGCCCTGCTGGATGCCGAGCCGTAGCGTAGTAGGCGAAATGCTCATTCCTCGTTCACGCAAGTAGTTCGCCGCCGCGTCCGTGCTTAATGTGATAATCTTCGTCATTTCCCTTGCCTTTCCCCTGCAGGCATGTTACAATACCCGCAGGAACACAATATCTTGTGGTGAGGATTTGTTCCACTGCCCTGTTCGGCCTGCAACGCCGGACAGGGCTTTTTATCGTTCCTGCGTCAGCTGCACCACCTTGCGCCGTAGCACCGTCTCAAAGATCGGACGCAGCTTCGGATCGCGGGCAATAACGTGCAATTTCGATATGCCTTTGCACTCACTGGATGACGCGCCCATCCGGCTCATACGGTTCCGCAGCAGCGTCTGCCGGCGCTCGAGGTCGACGTGCGCCAGCCGCTCCACCTCGTCGTAGATATCTCTGCGGAACATCTGATGGTTCAGGCCGAACTGCTCGATGGTGGTGTTGATCTCCTTCTGCGCCCGCTCCTGCCAGCCGTCGCTTTCCAGCATCGGCGCGGCCATTACGGCGAGCGCTCCGTCAAAGCGATTTTGCTTTTCCTCCACGGCTTTCAACCGGCGCTCCTGCTCGACGAGATATTGAGCCTGCGCCAACAGCTGTTCCGCCCCGGTCAAGCTCTTTCTTGCTCGGAAATAGCCGTTGACGAGTTCTCGCTGCACCTTCCATGCCAGATCGTCGGTGAAGGACTTCACCAGCATGAGATAGCCGGATTCGGTGATGAGGGTGACGCTCTCCGGTGTACCGCCCTGCGGACGCTGAATACCAAGCGTCCGAATTTCGGACGGCTGGTTCAAAACAAAGAAATCTTCGCCCTCGATAAAGTGATCGCGGTTGTCATTGAACCGCTTGCGGGCAGTCCCGTCCGGTCTGCCATGAACGGCGTCGATTTCCTTAAAGGTCACGACTCTTGCCCCGTGGTACTCTTTGACCGTAAGCGCCACATTGTTGATGGTCTGTAGTTCATTCATAATGTTCCGCTCCTATGTAAGTTTCTTTGATAGCCTGCTCCAGTTCTTCCAGTGTCACATGGTACATTGCGGCCAGAGTCGGTCTGATTTTCTTTGCTGGGCTCCATTTGCCGCTTTCCCAGTAACTGATCGTTGACTGATCGCGCTTCACGGCTCTCGCAACAACCTCCTGCGACAAAGGAACCCTGCATCTCAAATCCTTTAGCGTCAATCTATCACGCTCCTTTGCGCATAACTTCGTAAATATGAGATTTGGTTCTTGACAACCTCATAAAGCGGCGTTACAATAAAACCGCCAAGCAATATCGAAAACAACCGCTCTATGAGGGGTCGATTTGTCGTTCCTACCCGGAACAACTTCATAATACCTCATAATTCTTAGGTTGTCAATTGAATTATCTCATAATTACGAGTTTTGGCGCAATAGACATTTATTGAGGGAGCGTTTTATGTTTTTTGACCAATATAAGGCATTATGCGAAAGAGACGGCAAGACACCAAACGGTGTAGCAAAGGAACTCGGAATTGCATCCTCCTCCGTTACGCAGTGGAAACACGGGTCCGTTCCGCGGCCTGACAAACTGCGAAAAATCTGTGAGTATTTTGGCGTAACGTCTGAGTATCTTCTCGGATTTACTGTTGAGGCGCAGATTGACGTGACCGAATACCGCTTGAGGTGTCTCCGTAAGGAATTGGGGAAGTCTGTAGGTGCTGCCAGGAATGAAATTGAGGCGAACATTGAAATCCTTGAAGAATCCCTGAGCGATCTAAAATTTTCTCAGGTAATTGCCAGTAAAGGAAATTTCACCGTGCTCTCTCCGAAGGGCAAAAAAAAAGAGCCTGCCGCCCGGGAGGGCAGCAAACTCGATGTGCTGGATCTCAGCGACTTGACACCTGAGAATCGTGCGAAGGTGCGCGACTATTTTGCTCTCGTCGCACGTTCTCAAGATAAGTAAGCGCTTTTACTTTGTTCTCCGGCGTCATGCGCTCAAACAGCTCATACACCTCTTTCTGTAGGTCGTCTATCACATCCATTCCGTTCGTTCTTCTCCTTATCTCTCATTCTATAACCCGTTAATCCCGAAGCCGCCGCCCCAGCCACGAAAGCGGCGGCTCCGGTATAGCAGATTCATGTTCTAGCACTGATCTGCTATGGGTCTATCGTAGCAGATTTATTCTCGACCGTCTACAAGACGACCTTCCTATCCGCGTGTCATCATCTTCCTATGCGACACGGTTCGACTTTATTCGCTGAGCGAAAATGACGATATGCGAAAAAAGCGCAGCAAGCAGTAGAAAGGAGCCGAAACAATGCCAGAATGCTTAGAAGAAACTGTATCTGATGAAAGCTTGGCTTTGAAAGAAATATTGAGAGCCAAAAGAGACTTGCTGGGACTATCGAACCAGGCAATAGCGGACGCCGCCGATCTTTCCGTTCACACGGTCAACAATTACTTTTCCAACCGTTCCAAGGCGACCAGTGCTTATGTCGTCCTCCGCATTGCAAAAGTGCTGAATTGTTCTATCGATGATGTTTGCGGAATAGAGCCGGACGAGAATCCGTCCGATTCATCAGATGAAGTGGACTTCATCAATGCTCAGCATCAGGATGAGATCATTGCCATGCAGGAACGCCAGATCACCGAACTGCGCAAAGATAAAAGGGCGGGGCGGTTTGCTATTTATCTTTCGGCTGTCCTCTCCGTGATCGTCTTCATTTACTTCTTTCATTTTGATGTGCCAAATCCCAACTGGGGCTTTACCAGACTCATGAGGGATTTCTTTTTATGTTTTGCAAAATAGAACATTCGTTCTCCATCTCGTAACAGCCACGTTGTAGAAGGGTGATAGCAATATGAGGAAATGTATAAAATGCGGCGCAGACCTTCCGGAAGAAGCTATCTTTTGCCACATTTGCGGGAAAAAGCAGGTGCAGGAAAAAAGGAAAGCCCTCAAGCGCGCCAACGGTACGGGGACGGTCTACAAGCTGCAGGGCCGCAGGACACGCCCGTGGGTCGCCGCAAAAAACAAGGTCATTATCGGGTACTACTCAAAGAAAACCGAAGCTACAGAGGCGTTAGAACGTCTTACGGGCAAATCTCTGGATGAACGGTATAACATGACCTTTAAGGAAGTTTACGAGGGCTGGAAAACTGAGCACTTCCGTGATTTAAGTAAACATGGCACAGAAGCATATGAAATTTCGTATAAAGCATTTTCCCCACTGTACGGGAAAAAGTTTCGGGAACTGCGCACACCAGATTTTCAGGCCATTATAGATTCTAAAGCCGACAAGCCGGAAGCAACAAAAAAATACAAGCAGCTGATCGGGCAAATGTCAAAATGGGCCATGCGTGAAGAAATTGTTTCAACCAACTATGCTCAGTTTGTTTCGCTGCCTCAGAAAGAGAAGGCTGAAAAAGAAATTTTTGCAGATAGTGACATTAAGAAGCTCAAAGAAGATGGAAGCGAACCGGCTATGATCGTCTTAATGTTGCTTGCTACAGGAATGCGGATTGGAGAGTTATTTGCTCTTAAACTCGCGGATTATCATAAAACGTATGTCGTAGGCGGTGAAAAGACTGAAGCTGGCCGCAACCGCGTTATTCCCATCCGGCCAGAAGGTCGAGGCTATTTTGATTACTTTGCAAAAGCAGCAAAAAATGAAATGTTTCTGTCCGGATATAAAGGGCAACATACTCCTGAGAATTATCGGAAGCGAGACTTTTATCCGATGCTCGAACGGCTGGAAATAGAAAAAAAGACGCCTCACGCTACGCGACATACTTACGCGACGCGCGCCGTCAAAGAAGGGCTTGCCCCGGAAATTTTACAAAAGGTTTTAGGCCATGCAGATTATGCCACAACAGCTAACGTCTACACTCACATTGATGCCGATACGCTGGTTAACGCCGTTACCGACACGTTACTAACAAATAAAAAAGAGGGCAGAAAGAAAAAACCTCGGAACCGTTGAGATTCCGAGGTTTTTTGGAGCTGCTGGGCAGATTCGAACTGCCGACCTCATCCTTACCAAATAGAAGACTACATATTTTTAACCGCTTTTGTTTGCTTTTCGCCGCTTTCTGCTGTGCTTTTTGCATTTATTGAAACGTTAATCAGCGTTAAGCGGTATAAATCATTTTTGGTTGCTAACAAATTGCTAACACGGAATGCCTACATCCTTTTGCGATTGAGAGAAGAATCTTTCAGTCTCTTCTCTCGGTTCTTTGCTTCGTAGCCCAGTCGCCTAATGTCGGGGTAGCGCACCGCGAACGGGATGAACTCCTGACGGTCGCCGATAAATGATTGCAGTCCATTGTCCAGACGTTCCTGATAAACGTCTGATTCTCCTGTTGCATCCAATGCCGTGAAGAATGCGTCTACTGTCTCGCTCCATTTCTGCTCGAGCTGCTTGAGCCGGTCATAACCCCAGCCAAAATCTTTGTGCAGCGTGATAAGCGCAGTGTCGAACATATACTGCTGCATGACGTTCATGCCGGCCTCCAGCATGGCCTGCTGTATCGCCGACTGCTTTTTAAGATATCCCGATTCTTTCATCCTTCCATCTCCTCGACAGCCTTGGATTCCGCGTTTGACACCCAGAACCCGCTTGGCACGGTTATGGTATTCTCTTTGGCTGCGTCCCGTTCCGCCATCACGCGCTCAAACTCGAGTTTCAGCGCTACGAAACATTCTGCACAAACTCCGAGTGATGGAGCACGCCGGATGTTGTCATCCAGCGCGGACAACACGGCGCGATCTCTTTCGTTGCATTTATCCATCATCACTATCTCCTATCCTCGTGACGGCACACTCCTTCGGTGTCCGGCACCGGGCAATAGTCGGCACACACCGGGCAATCATCGTTGACGCAAATTTCGTCCATGCACCACTTGCAATCAGGCATTTTTATCAATCCTTTCCCGCAGCCTTTTCACTTTGTATTGGCGTTGCTCCCTTACGGCACTATCTCGCTGGAAGAGTATTTTCATCTGATCCAGCATGATCTCAACGTCTGCCATTTCTTCGGCGATGTTGGCGAGCGTGTCACCGTCCACACGCCCGCGCAGGAACTTGCACAGCACGTCCTGCAGCTCGGCCATCTCCTCAAAGACCATCGTGATCTGCGCCTGCGCGCCGTAGCGGCTGCGCGCCGTAGCGGCTGAGCGCCGCGCAGAAGGTTCTGCGTTCCATGTCATTCATCCTTCATCGCCTCCAATGCTTTCTCCGCCTCCGGCCCATCCGTCACCGGCACCCACTTCTCCCGTTCCTGCAGCACTGCGATCTCCTCGGCGTAACGCGCGCAGCGGTCAGTCAGTTTCTCGATCAGCTCCGCGGCCTCCCGCAAAATCGTGCACCCATGGACCCCACAGTTATGCTCATACCCGCAGCCCATGCAGGCCAGCGAGCCAGTCTGTACCTTCAGGTGGCTCAGCGCCTCCAAAATCTCAACGTCTGTCATTTTTCTCTCCCTCTTCATCAGTGCTTCTGCCGGGTCAAGTGTCCTCAGCAGGTCGATCCACATGCTCATCCCGCGGCCTTCTTGTCGCAATTAAGATCCCGTCATAGTCCTCCGGCTGCCAGATCGGACCGTCATCGTCCGATAGGGCGGTCTGGAGCATCCACTTGAACATCTTCGCGCCGGCCGGCTGCGTCTTGGCTATAATGCTATAGATGCCGTTGACCAGCATCAACACGTCAGCACATTTCTCCATCATCGTCCCCCGGCAGTCCAGCTCGCGGATCTGCCCCCCCTCGATCTTGTAGCGGATCATCTCTCGTCCTCCTCTTCAACTTTTTCCGGTTCCGTTGTCCTCATGCCTAAAGCGGCAACGCAGGCAATTAACATTTTTCATCACTCCACCTCTTGCATCCAGAACTCGCGGCGGCAGTCTATGCACCCACCAGATCGGCTTAAATTGCAGACATACATCTTGTCAACATTTCTTGGACACATCCTGACAATGTCGTCATCGTCCATCATGCAGTTAGGCCACTGCTCAAGAAACACGCTCTGCCGCGTCTTGCGCGGGTGCGCAGCAGACCATTCCTCAACCGTAGCAACAATCCGCTTGTAGTCATCGTCAGACGCATAGGTGGTGATTCCGCATCTATCCTTTTCACACGGGCAGCCCCTGCACGATCCACCAAAAGAACGGCACATCCTTTTTCTTTCTTTCAAAAATTCTAACGCTTCCATCTTCTTACCTCCTCCATCGACATCCGTTACAGGCCCCCTCATGGGCCAGCGTGTAGTTTCCGCATTTCAGGCACAGTTCGTTCCGCAGGGCGTCAATTTCTTTCGCCTGCGCCTCGATCAAGTCAGCGGCTTTCGCCAGATCGTCGCACAGGGTAATGGGCGTTTCCCACTGGTTCCCCTCCGCCCATTCTGCGTGCTCACGCAGCGCATTTACGAGTTTTTGATCTCTCATAGTTCCTCCCTTCATCTCAATACCTCACTTCGATGTAATCCAGAACCCGACCGTAGCCAAGTCCCTTTTCATTGGGCTTCCACAACCCATCTGCGGGGTCAAACTCGCCGCCGCCGATGCAAAAGTCGTAGTGCTTCGGGTGCGTGTGCTTCATGCGCTCGAAGCGGTTTTCGCCCTTTTCGAGATGAGCACCGAACGCGCAGAACATGCATCCCGTGCAATGCAGCTTGCAGTCGATCAGCGTTTCCGCATAGTCGTTATCGCCGTCACTGGCTACGATATCGCCGTAGACACTTGCGATAGGGATATGCCGGTCTACGATAAACCGTAGTACGTCCTGCTCCGCCCAAAAGCTCATGGGCTTGCCCATCGGTCGCTTTCCCTCAAAGGCGTTGCAGCCGGTTTCGCGCCATTTTTGCATCCGCAGAAGACTTTCCTCCGCCATTGTTGCCGTCGTGGGCTTGACATCCGCTCGGTGCTCATAGCTCTTTGATGGGGACTTTTTCATAATTCCACAACACTTGTCTGATATGAGAAATGGAGCCGAAAGCAAATACCCCCACTTTTCACAGTTGTACATGCTCTTTTCCCCATCGGCACGTAAGACTTCCCCACGCAATAGCTTCATACTTCGGCTATCTGGTGAACGCCGCGCTGTTTCTATCCGGTGCGCCACATCCTTTCCTACGATGCTGTACCCGTACTTCGTCACCACCTGCCGGATGTTCATCTTCGGACGTAGACGGTGTAGGTTGACGGTCACGCGGGGAAACTTCTCCCGCAGCCAGTCCGTATATTCGTTCACGAACCGCTGAATCTCCGGATATTCTAGCCCCGTGTTGACGAATACCAGATTCAGCTCCCACTGCGGCGTCCTGAAGCTCGCCAGATAGCGAGCTGCCAGATATGCAAGTACCGTGCTGTCCTTGCCGCCTGAAAACGACACATAGCACTTGCCGCCCCATGCGGTGTACCACTGGTCGAGCTTTTCATAGGTTAGGATTTCTTTGTCTTCCAAATCGAGTGCCAAAAGCTGTTTCGCCGCCTCCTTCGGAATCGGCTGATTGCTATACCCTTCCATCGCGTCCCTCGCATTCCCCGAACAGCTCCCGAAACGTCATCCCCGTCAAATCTTCCAGCGCCAGCAGCAGCCTCACCGTTGTATCGCGGTCGCCGCGTGCCCACGCCGACACCGTAAACTGCGACGTGCCGAGGGACTGCGCCAGTTCTGTTTGATTATAATTCGTCTTTTCCAGTGCTTCTTTCAGCGCCGGATAGGTGCAGAACTCAAACGGCGTTTTCGGTCTCATGATCTTGCTCATGCGTGCACCTCCTGCAAAAACAAACTCCCTTGTGAGATGCATTCCTCAAAGCGTTTTTCCTGCGCTTCGTAGTAGCGCTCGTCAATTTCGCACCCCACAAAATCGAGTCCAAGCTCCAATGCAGCGATGCGGCTGCTTCCGCTGCCGAGGTGTGTATCGAGTATCTTGTCTCCGGGCTTGGCGTACTTCTGCAGCAACCACACGTAAAGCGCCACAGGCTTCTGCGTCGGATGGATGCGCTGCTCGTTCAGCGCCTTATTCCCTTGCTGGATAAACCCCTCTGCGATGCTTTTGCCCTGCATCATGCCATTCCACATGTAGCGGAAAAGCCGCACGCTGTCATGGCAATTTGTAGCTGCGATCTCGCAATCGCTAAAAGAGCTGCCCTCGTTGCACTTGTCCCATACGATACGGCCTGGCGCAAAGTGGTGGCCGAAGTAGTTGCAGCCCCAAACGATATAGCGCTGTGCCACACGCTCAAGCTCGCGGAAGTACCCTTCCGACGGCACGCTCCATTCAGGTGATATCGGGTAGTCCCTATGTACGCCAATCTTGCTGACCTTGCAGCCGTAATACCCGCGCCGCTCCGGCCCGCTGAAATACGGCGGGTCGACCACGGCCAAGTCAAAGGCTTTGTCGGGCAGGGTGTGCATATAGTCCATGCAATCAACGTTATATGCGACATTCACTTTCTCTTCCCCACCTCCCACGGCGGATGGGGCTGTGGTCCCCATCCATCCTCGTAGCTGAATCCCTTTTCGTAATAGCGCGCGCAGGTCTCAGCCGTCTTCTCAACATCTTCTTTCGTTTCCTGTAAACGAAGTATTCTGATATCGCGCTCCAATGATCGTGGCTCCCTTTTGAGCCGGTCGATCTGCTTTTGTATTCGCTGCGCCGCCTCGTAATAGCCCGCAGCCATGTCTTGCAGCCGCATACGGCGACGCCTCCTTTTCACTTGTCTTTCTCCAGTTCCCTTTCAAGCTTGTCCATTGCTTTTGCGATGTGATCCCACTTGGCAATGCCAATATCCTTTGCTTCGACAATGGCGGTGCGGATATCGTCAGCAGAGACGATTCCTCTCGTTGCCTCGGATATTCTGCGCGCCCAGCCGAGACCCGTTTTGTCGCGGTAGGCGCACACGCGCTCGTGTGTGATCTTTTTCTTTGCTGCCTGACTGCCAATGGGCTTAAATTTTGGCGTCTCGCCCTGAACTTCCGCTTTCGGTGCGGAATCCGCCTGCTCAATGGTGACATTGATTTCAGATGCCCGCCTTCCAGCAGCATTGCCTTTGGCTTTGATACCAAACTCGCGCTCGATGCTGTAGTTGGCATCCGATGGAAGCACGAGAAATCCTTCATCCAGAGAATCACGGACGTATTCACGCCAAACGTCCATGTCCGATCGGGAACACCCGCTTTGCAGCTGAATAATCAAAAGATCCATGTCAGTCACCTGCCTTTGGTCGTGCCAGCGGCCTGTATACCGTCTGCACGTTTTTCATCCATGGCGCCAGCCAGACGCACCACATCACGTCCATCAATGGGCTGCCGCCATTACCATTCTCCCGTTCCTTGAAAAAGAAATCGGGTCGCCACGTCAGCGGCAGAATGTAGCTGGGCGGGATCTCGTCAAACAGCTTCCGCCGGCACGTTGCGTTCCAATACTGCGACTTGAGCAGGAACGCGAAAGGCTTGCCCAGCTCCGCCGCCCTGCGGATAAATGCTTCCGCCAGCGAGAACGGCGGGTTCGTGATAATCCAATCAGCCGCGTCAATGCTGGACTTCAAGAAGTCCGTCCCATCCAGAATGTCCGTTGGATAGACGGTCTCAAAGTAGGTCTGAAGCACGCCGGCCATATCGCCCTCTCCCGTTGCCGGTTCCCACACGGACGTTGTACGCGGAAGATTCAAAAAGCGCATAAGCGCGACCGTCACGTCCGGCGGCGTCGGATAAAAGTCGGAGCGTCGGCGCCCTCTCGCGCTGTTGCCGCCAGAAATGCGGCTCGCCTGCAAACTATCCATCTTGCTTTACCTCCACTGTGCAGATAGTGTCATTTCGGCTTCCACCGTGCGGAACAAGCAAGATCCGCTGCATCTTGAAGCCGCGCTTTTCGCCAAGTCCCATACTGTTCCAGCCAAAGCAGATGACCTTTCCGGTCGGCTTCACAATGCGCGCAACTTCATTCTTGCTCTCGCTCCAAAAGGTCATACGCCCGTCCCATTTTAAGCCGCCTTGAATGCTGTCATAGCACTCTTTGACCTGACGCTGTGAGTAGGGCGGGTCATAAAGGACGCCGTCAACGCTGTCGTCCTCGAATGTTCGCAGGAAATCAATAGCGTCCATGTGGTACATCGTGGGACGTTCCAGATTCAGGTCATTTGTAATATTCGCAGGCGAGTGCTCCCCCGCGAATGGGTCGACCCAAATACCGCCATCCATTTCTTCTCGCAGCAAATCCGCAATCGGCTTGATCTTGAAGGTCCACCTGTTGGGCATCGCCCATTTTCTCTCAATCATCGCGCTTCTTATTCCCTTCTCCGTCAGTGGCGAGATTCGTAAGTACTGCCTCAACGTTCATATTGTGGAGCATGGTCCTAATCAGATTCGCCGCTTCACTGAGCCTGTCAAGATCCTTTGCGCCATAGACCCACCGTGCAGTGAATGTCACCGTCGGCGCGTCAGTAGGACCGTAGAAGAAACAGGCATCCACGCTGTCGCAGTAGAGATAACTGTTCTTGCGCGGCGTGGTCTTCTTCCCTCCGAACCACGTCATAGCGCGCTCAGCCATCGTTGCGGGTGGCGTTGCAACAATGTGTCCGTCCATGCCGGATGCCCGCGCCGCTCTTTGAAGCATGGATATCTGCTGCTCTTTTGTGAACATAGTGCTCAACTCCATCTCATTCGTTGTATGACGTCATTATATCGACCGCCCAAAGGCATTTTTTGCCGCCCCGCTGCACCGCCCGCGCACCCATACCCCATCTGCCATCTACATCTTTGTCGCTTCCCTGATACCTCACCTGCACATCACCGGTCTATCCGGCGCGAAGCGCCCGCGCAAATTTTTGAAAATGAACATCCATATACGCGAAGCGTTTTATAAAATTTTCAGAAGCCCCTTTTGAGGTTCTTCGATTTTTCACTTCGCTTTCAAAACCACCCCCCCCATGTCTTGTTGACCCCACCAATTCATCGGGATGATGAACGTGTGTGAGGGAGGGAGAGTTATGGGGCTGGTGCGCCTGAAAAAGTCGTTCCGAATCGTAAACCACCCCCACCCAGCCGGAGAGGGCCGCACCCGTCCAGCAGACCCCGCCAAACGCCACCAAAAGCCGCCGAAAATGGCAAACTGTTTCGCTTATTGATAATAAGTGAAACAGTTCGCGCCATTTTTTGTTGCATTTGCAACAGTCGTTCGTCAACCTGCACAACGAGTGAGTAGCACGGGTCTTGCTCGACCTTCCGAGATAGTAAACACTTATTGACTATCAATCTCAGCTAACCTTTCTGCCGTTCCGCTTGCTTCGCTCAACGTGTTGCATTTGCAACAGCTCGCCGCTCGACGCTCCATGAACAAGCGCGAGGCGGTGACTCCTCCACCCCTCCCCGCTTTTCAACCCGTTACAACAAGAAACGGTTTTAGGGTATACGATAGAGTACTGAAAACGGGCGCGGAATAAACGCGCGCGCGTACAGCCCCAAGGGCTGCGCGGGTGCTCCTATATGGCAAGACGCAGAAAAAGCCCGCAGGGGCTTTCCTGCGGGCCGTGGTGGTGGGTTATGGTGTTGTGGGGCGGTCAGATGATGTAAAGCGTGCCGTCTACGTCCAGGCTCACGCCCTCTTGCTGCATGTCCTCTTTGATCTGTCGGCAGAGCTGGATGACCTCGGCGGCGTGCTCCTGCACGGCTTCGGGCGTGGCGGCGCTGTATACGATGGTCACACCCTCGGCGACGAGGCCGGCGGACTGGCTGCACCAGTATCCGCGCGCCTCGGTGGCAGTTGCGCCGCCGAACATCGCGGAGAGCTTCGCGGCGACTTTCTCGACCTGCTCGCGGTTGTCTGCGGGCTTGTCGGTGTCGGTGGTGCTGGGGACGTAAACAGAAACGCGAGAATCAAGCTTGACGGCTCCGGCGATCTGATCGAAATAATTTCCCTTCATTTTCTGTTCCTTTCTGGCCTGTTGGGCCTCGGTGGTGTTGTCCTGTTCTTTACGCTTCTATTATATATAATTCTGTAATTATATCAAGATACAAAATCAACAATAATTCTGTAATTATATTGTTGAAATTGTATATTTACAGAATTATATATAGGGTGGTAAAATATCGACAGTAAAGGAGGCGGAAACGTGGACGGACTAACGGTTATCATCAAGAAGCAGCCGCAAAAATATTTAGACAAGCTGCCGGAGCCTGAACGGGGCCGGGTAGCGGCGGCGGTGGCCGGATTATCAACCCTTTCCGGCGATATTGTCCCCTTGCGGGGTGCTGGTTCTCACATGTACCGGTTGAAAATTTATCATTACCGGGCAATTTTTCAGATTGACACGGAAAAAGAAACCGTTACTGTAAAAGAGATCAATACACGCGGCGACATATACTAAAGCAGAACCAGAAGCAGAAAAAGCAGCATAAACAATCGTATTGGGGCATTGAAAGGAGCATATAACATGAACGAAGCATTACGCGCACGACTGGCAGAAATTGACGCCCAGCCCGCCGAAAATCTCACCCGGGGAGCTGCGGCCAGTCTTGCCGCCGCGGAAGCTATGGACGACGGAACCGCCGAAAATATAACTGACTATATCGAGCGGAAAACCAAAACCACAAAGGCCCAGCAAGCCGCCGTTCGCAAGTATGTAAAAAAGACTTATGACAGAATGGATCTTGTTTTACCGAAAGGGCAAAAAGCCGTTATAAAGACTTGCGCGGCCTCCTTGGGGGAAACGGCAAACTCTTTTGTAAATCGCGCGATCTCTGACGCGCTGGCAAAGTATAACACTTAATCCCCCCAAAACGCAGAACAGCGACCCGGAAAAACTCCGGGCCGCTGCTTTTTTATGCCGTTTTTCAATCCGTCACGCGTTCGCCATTGGGCAAAATGAAAGATGTTTCAAACCCACAGCCAACGGCCCCGGCAACGTCCTTCAGATCCGCAGGGGTAAACCCCTCCCGCTTCATTTTTTGTGAAAACGCCTGCGGGCTGCTCCCGCAGCGCCTCGCCAACTCTGAAACGCTGATCCCCAGCTTTACACATAAAATTTTGATCTGCTCCGATGTCGGCACAATATCACCTCTTTTCACTTTTTACTATAAACGTTCCCGTTTGCATTGTCAACTATTGTTTTTTGAAAATAAACGGTAAGATTTAAATTTACCTATTGACATTATAAACATTATCGTTTATACTATAAACATCAAGAGAACAAAGCGAAACCGACAGGAGGCCGCAATTATGAGTTTTCCCCTTTTTATCCTCGTTCTGGGCGCTGGCACCTTTGCCCGCCTGATGTTCCGCGTGGTGGATCTCATCGAGGGCCGCCGCTAAATCAAAATCAAGGAGGCCCACAAAATGTCATGGCTCTACATCCCCGCTGAGACCGGCGAACGCATCGAAACCATTTGCAATCAGCACTACAACCCCGGCCGCGGCGCGTGTGCTTGCCCGCTCTGGGCCGCCTGCAACTACGCGAACGACCTTACAAAATCCGACGCAGAGAACACCCGCATTTTTGAGCAGGGCATGGCCGCCGCGCTGGCCGCCCTGGAAAACGAAACCAGGAGGTAACACCCCATGTTTAACAGTCTTTATCATGCCGAGATCGGCGGCGGCTACACCCTCCGCCGGAAAGTCATCATCGACGCCGCAGACCTGCGGCCCCTGGGCGGTCAAATTGAGGTTGTCGCCATCATCGAGAACGGCGACGAGCTGAACAGCACCACCGTTACAACGGAGGCCGCCGCGCTGGCTGCGTTCCATTCCATGGTCCAGCAGTACGCCGAACCCCTGCAAAAAGCTGTGGACGCTGCCGGACTGGTTCCGGGCCGGAAATATACCCTTGTATATCTCTCTGAGTTCGGTTTCCCCATCGCGGAGAAAATCACCTTTCACGGCTACACCCTCACCACCTACGCCCAGCACGCCGACGTTGTGCGCATGAACTACACCCCATACCGCAAGCGCTCCACCCGCAGCCGGTTATTTTGCGGCGCTTCCCTGCTGATCTTCAACGGCTGGCAGGATCTGCCGGAAACCGCCACGCACGAAACCCTGAAGGAGGACGAGAAAGTCAAGATCACCCGCAGTAAATACGGCTGCTTTTCCGCTTCCTATATCGAGGACGCCGCCGCCCTGCTGAAGGACCCTGTTCTGATCTTCAAAAACTACCAGACCGGCACCAACGGCAAAGTTTACGCCTGAACAGCCACCCCGGACACCTTGGAGCCGCCGCACCAATAAAAGCGACGGCACTCCAGAAAGCCAAAATTTACACATTCAAAACACATTTCAGGAGGATTTTACTATGACTGACAAGAACAACCGCACCATGAAAACCGGCGACGTGGTGGAGATCACCGGCGCATACTTCAAGAATGACAA
>ERZ1034763.270-NODE-270-length-27891-cov-11.173983_pt1 | contig 27891 bp, 22 predicted proteins | sample MGYA00520701_ERZ1034763 | MGnify/ENA primary metagenome ERZ1034763 (study PRJEB33766, sample SAMN09781707) | gut metagenome | biome: gut microbiome | host: Homo sapiens | place: Madagascar | study: EMG produced TPA metagenomics assembly of the PRJNA485056 data...
TATTCTTACCGCAACAATCAGATTGATGCAGCAGTACTTGGATGTACACATTATCCATTTGCAAGAGAACAGATTCAAAGAGTATTAGGCGACCAGGTACAGATTTTTGACGGAGGAGAAGGAACCGCCCGTGAAATGCGACGCAGACTGGCTGAAAAAGGATTGCTTCGTGAAGAAGAGCGCAGAGGCAATATTGTGTTTCAAAACAGTCTTGCAGATGATACTAAGATTGCTTTATGCAGGAGATTACTACAAATTACATGAGTGTTTCAAGAGGTTATAGTGGCATCTCCAGCTTTTTATTCACGCCTTGAACATATAGTTCAAATAAGCATTCTTGAATGCAGAATAACTGTTTCTTGAGACAGGGATCGTCACTTGATGGCAGGTGATAATTGAATTTTTCGTAAACTGTTCGATGTAACGCATCTGTACGATGTAGCTTCTGTGGCATTTGAAAAATCCGATTTCCTGTGTAAAATATTGTTCGCATTTGGCGAACTGTTCATGGATTTCTATCACAGAACTGTCTGTCATATGCACATTCACCTGTTTATTCATGGCTTCCAGATACTCAATGTCGGCAATCCGTAGTTTGCAAAATCCGTTTGCCGTCCGGGCAGGAAAATATTTTTCTGACTGTCGGGACATATTAAAAAAATAGTCCATTGAATCAAATAACTGCGTCGGGGAAACTGGCTTTAACAGATAATCCAGCGCATGAACTTCATAGGAATCAACCGCATATTCTTTCGATGAGCTTAAAAAGATGATCGTGGTATGATCGTCTTTGTTACGTAGTTCTTTTGCTGTATCCAGTCCACTTAAAAGTGGCATCATAATATCTAAAATAATCAGATCCATGCAGCGCTTCTGGTGTGCGCGGAGCAGCTCATCTCCATCTGAAAAATGATAGAGTGTGAGAGCAATTTTTTTTTGTTGTGACCATTGCTCCAACAAAGCACATACCTGTGCGATGCATTGGATATCGTCATCACATACTGCGATTTTCATAAGTCATTCACCTTATATCATATGTTAATATCCTTATTATAAAATAATCCGATGCATAAAACAACGTTCACCAGCATAAAACTGGTTTGCCGTATAAGTTTCCGGTATTTACCATTCGCGCCATATATGAACCATTCGCGCTATTCCTTCGAATACAGCAGAAATAACAGTATAATAGATTTATCAAAATACAACACGAAAAGGAGTAACGCATATGGAAAAAAAGAAAATAACATGGACAAAACGAATCTTAACACTCATGGTTGCAGTTGCTGTGCTACTTACAAGTTCTTTTGTAACCGTACCGGTGTATGCCGCTTCCAAACCAATGGTAGTCAAATCGTATATGTTGGCTAAGGGAGAAAAATTTACATTAAATGTATACGATGAGCCGGATAATGCAAAGATTTCTTATAAATCCAAGAAATCGTCCGTTGCATCTGTGAATAAAAAGGGTGTTGTAACTGCAAAGAAACCTGGAAAGACAGACATTGTTGTGACGATAAAAGTTGGCAAGAAAACTTATCAGGCAAAAACAAAGGTAACAGTTAAAAAATCTATGACAGCGGCTGAATATGTAGCTACAACATATGCAGAGCTTGCATTGATGTATACATCTACCTGTGATTTGGCAATTGCAAACGGCTGGGATCAAGATGCAGATGTTGTCGATACATTGAATGCGGTTGGAGATATTGTTACAGCTGCTGGCGATATGACAAAACATCCAAAGAATTATTCAGAGGAAGATTTTATGGATGAACTGGATGCTATCGAGACAGCAGCAAATGGTGTGTTGGAACTTCTTCCAATCATATCAGAGCCTGCACAATAAATTGTTTTATCATATTTTGGTGCGTCTGGGACACGAAAAATTTGTAAAGAGGAAAAATATAAAAAGTTTCTAAAATTTTCGGGGAGGATTTTAGAAATGCTTTTGAAATCGTACATATTAAGGACACAATTTGTGCATATACTATATCTTGTAAACGGAAATCATTCCTTTACATTATTCCCTTTTTATTTAATAAACATTTTCATAACTAAACTCCTCGAAGAGAAGCCGATCCGGGAACGGAGAGGCTTCTCTTCATTTTGTGACAAAATGCTGCCTGTGAAATAAAATACACTGTGTGGATGCAGGCTTTCTTTATATGGAGAAAATATACAAAAATAAGTGAAATGGAGATTGGAACTTTGTTAATTATTTGACGAATTAGCGGTTACTTTTTTGGGGGCTGAGGTGTAAAATATACAGAGATTATAAGGAGGTACAAGAAAATGGGTAACATACCGCTTTGGCTGTGCATACCGTTTGCCGGCCTTTTATTATGTATCGCAATTTTCCCGCTGGTAAAAGGAGAATGGTGGGACAAAAATAAAGGCTGGGCGGTACTCATCTGGTCACTTTTATTTATTATTCCGTTTGCAGTAAAATACGGCGCAGGCGAGACTGCAGAAACAGTTCTGGAATGTATAGTGAATGATTATCTTTCCTTTATTGTATTGCTGTTTGGTCTGTTTTGTGTTTCCGGAAATATTAATCTGGAAGGAGATTTTGTCGGATCACCGCGTATGAATACCGGACTTCTGGCGATCGGAACACTGCTTTCAAGCTGTATCGGTACAACCGGTGCCAGCATGCTTTTGGTACGGCCGATGATTCAGATGAATTCCTGGAGAAGAAATAAGAGTCATATTATGGTCTTCTTCATTTTCCTGATTTCCAATATGGGTGGATGTCTGACACCAATCGGTGATCCGCCACTTCTGATGGGATTTATGAGAGGTGTACCGTTTACCTGGAGTTTACGTCTGTTCCCGGTACTGGTATTTAATATGGTAATTCTCCTGACCGTATTTTATTTTATCGACCGTCGTGCATACCGCAGAGACATTGCACTTGGCATGCGTCCGGATATTTCCAGGCCAACGACTACTTTTAAAGTCAATGGTCTGCACAACATCATTTTTATGATTATGATTGTGGCAGGTGTTGTATTAAGCGGCGTTCTTCCGGGAATGAAAGCATTCCAGAATGCAGACGGAAGCGTTATCAGTATTCCGATTTTCCGGAGCGTAAGACTGGCAGTGCCGACACTGATCGAGATTGTTATTATTCTGGTTGCAGCGTTTCTGTCATTTAAGACAACGAAATCCGATGTGCGCACAAAGAACCACTTTACCTGGGGTGCCATTGAGGAAGTTGCGGTACTGTTTATCGGAATTTTTATTACCATGCAGCCGGCACTGATGATTTTAAAGAGCAAGGGTGCGGAACTGGGACTGACAAAACCTTTAGAGATGTTCTGGGCAACTGGTGCACTTTCCAGTTTTCTGGACAATACACCAACCTATCTGGTATTCCTTACAACGGCAGGAACACTGGGCGCAACCAGTGGTATTGCCACAACCGTGGGAACCGTTGCATTCAAGATGCTTATGGCAATCTCCTGTGGTGCGGTATTTATGGGAGCCAACACATACATCGGAAATGCACCGAACTTTATGGTGAAATCCATCTCGGATGAAAACGGTATCAAGATGCCGTCATTCTTTGGCTATATGTTATGTTCCCTGAAGTTTTTGATTCCGGTATTTATCATTGATACACTGGTATTCTTTTTATAGGAGGTAGAAGGCTATGGACAACAAAGAACAATGCAGAAAGCTGGCGAACCGCATCTATGAACTGGATGAAAAGGTGTACAAGACTTCCGGTTCTGGACTCGGAAAGACATTTACCGGAGAAAAAGCGCGTGTGCTGGATGACCTGACCATGCTTATTGTTTCCAATCCACAGGGGCATCTGCTTCGAAGTGAACTGGCTCTGATCGGAAACATGGCGAGAAGTATCCGGAATAAAGAAGCACGCCATGACCTTTTGGTTGAATATAATGATATTCTGGAAGAAATAGCAAATCTGCCGATGAGCTTTGGCTCGGTAGATATTGTGGACAAAGATCTGGCAGATATGAATTCTTCGATTCTGAGCAAGAAGTTTTCTGAGAAGGATCATCTGGTAATTTGCATCAGCCGTTCCCATGGAAGTGCAGGTACTGATATTGGATTTGCACTGGCGGAAGCATTGCATATCAATTATTATGATGAATCGGTATTGAATCAGATTCTAGATCGCAGAGATGCAAAAGAATTCGGGGCAGATGCGGCAAAAGTCAGCGATTTTAAGCGTTATCATGGTCTGTCAAAGAAAGACGCATCTTTCTTCCGGCAGAGTGCCTTAATCTGTGAGCTGGCAAAAGAGGAAGATATGATTGTTATGGGACGTGCTGCGGATGTCGTACTGACCGGCCAGCATATTCCGCATATCAGTATCTATATTACGGCACCGTTTGCGATCCGTGTGCGCCGTATGATGGAACTGAAAAATCTGGATTTGAAACAGGCCATTAATCTGGTGCGCAAGATGGATCACAAGCACCAGGATTATTATCATTCCTTTACCGGTAAGCGCTGGGGTGATGCGATCAATTATGATCTGTGTATCAACAGTGCATGCTACGGAATTGATGAGTCGGTAGAACTGATCGGACGTCTGATCAACCGGCAGGCAAAATTGGTACATCGAAATAAAGATACCAAATAGTGTGGATAAAACCAATAGACTTCCGGCTTCGTTAAACGGCAGTTTAAGGAAGCGTTAAGATACAACAGGTAAAACATTAAGCGTGCAAAGATATAATGGGAAACAGATAAAAGAAAAGGAGTTTCAGTCAAATGGAAAAGAAAAAATTGCTGAAAAACAAAATTGTTGATACGCTTCCGATGCTTTACCTTGAAACGGTGATTCTCATGGTTTTAGGACAATTTCTGGGAAACTTTGTTCTCGGAATCCCGGTGGGGATTGCCTATACAAGAAATCCCAAGATACTAAATTCTGCGTTTCTGAATACGACATTGATGTATGTGATCTTTTGGGGAATCTGGGCCGTGGCATTGTTCTGGATCGGTATCCGAAAACGGAATCGTCCGATTTTACAGGCAGTCGGCACGAAACCACAGGGAAATAACTGGAAATATCTGCTTTTCGGTTTGGTTCTGGGATTTGCACTGAATGGATTTTGTATTCTGATTGCATGGCTGCACCATGATATTGTGCTGACCTACGATGCCATTCATCCGCTGTGGTTTGTGGTTGTGTTTCTGACCGTGTTTATCCAGTCGTCGGCAGAGGAACTGCTGTGCAGGGGATTTCTATATCAGAAACTGCGCAGGAGTTATAAAAATCCGGTGGTTGCAATTGTCGGAAATGCACTGCTGTTTGCGTTGCTGCATCTGGCAAATAACGGAGTTACGGTGCTTTCTGTCCTGAATATTTTTCTGGTCGGAATTTTGTTTTCCCTCATGGTATATTACATGGACAGTCTCTGGTGTGCGTTTGCCGTACATACAGCATGGAATTTTACGCAGAACATTCTCTTTGGCTTGCCAAACAGTGGGATCAATGTGCCGTATTCGGTATTTAAACTGGATGCAGCGACAGCAAGAGACAGTTTCGCATATAATGTTGGTTTTGGCATTGAGGGAACGTTTTTTGCCGATCTTGTACTCCTGGCTGCCTGCGTGCTGTTGTATCTCTGGGGAAGAAAGCATGGAAAGAAATCCATGGATGTGTGGGCAGAAACATAATATAATTAGTATTTTACGAAAACGGCACCAGGTTACATCTGGTGCCGTACAACTTTGTATTCATCCCCGGAACGGTAAAAGGGACATTCTTTGTAATTACTCTGGACAAAACGAGCCATGTCGTCTTCATCCATATTGACGGAGCAGTAATATGCTTCGTCCTCTTCATCGTATTCATTGTATGCACAAAAATCACAACTGGCCATACAAAAGTTCCCCTCCTTTTATGTAGTGAATCAGGCAATTGCCTGTTAAATAAACTGATTCTGCCCCTCATCGTAATGATAATTGATGGCAGCAAGGGTTTCTGTAATTGCATCTGCATCTGTCATATATGCGGCAGCAAGTTCGGTAAGTGTCGGGTAATGATCACGCAGCTGTGTGTTGACAACAGACAGAAGCATGACAGGATCTTTCGGTAAATTCATAGTATATTCCTCCTTTGGAAACGATTATTGCATATCGGTATAACTGCGCAGGATTTCCTGCAGAAAAATTTGGTATTCATTGACAACGGAATCCGGGGAAATCACACGGATATGTGTGGATAAGCCGGCAAGCCAGCCGAAAAACTGTGGACTGACAGCAACCTGTGCCCGTGCGAGAATGTGGGTTTCGTCGTAGGGGCGCATGGCTACACTGGCACCAAAGCGGTCAATGATGACACCGGTCATGGAAGTATCGCACAGAAGCTGTACGGTTGTCTCTTCCCCGGCAAACATGCCGAAATTTTTGCGGGAATAAGAGGCGATATCCATCTGTTCGTAATCGGTCCGTCCGCACCGCGCCTGATCCACAGCGGTGAGATCAAGCATCTTGTCCACGCGGTAATGTTTCATTTTCCCGGCATCCGCGTCATAGGCAACAAGATAATAGTTCTCGTCATCCCAGGTAAGAAGCCAGGGGCTGACCTGATAGAATCTGCCGTTTTTGCGCAGCTGCATTTCTTTTCTGACATTCCAGTCGAAGTAGTGGAAACGGATCTGCCGGTTTTCTGCAATGGCAGAGTGGATGACATCCACGCTGTAATAGATTCTTTCATTGCTGGTTTTGTTGCGGTCTGCAACGACAACCTGACGCTGTAGTTTTTTCGCATCGTTTTTACTGACAAGCTGTTCCAGTTTGCCAATCAGCTGCCGTGATTTCTTTGTGGTAATAAATTTGGAAGACTGTACCAGGTCAACAAGCAGTTTGACTTCCGGCAGCTCAAATGTGCGGTCTGCTATGCGGTAACCGGCATGCGCACCTTCGGTCCGGATGATGTCATAACCATAATCACAAAGCGTCTGGATATCGTTATAGATGCTTTTACGCTCCGCCCGGATGCCGTTTGCCGCGAGATGGTCGATGATCTGTGGGGTAGTGACGGTATGGGTTTCATCCGTGTTCTGACGCAGATAATCCAGAAGGAATAACAGCTTTTGTTTTTGATTCACAGATTTGGGCATGACAGTTCTCCTCTTTCAAATAAAGTGAAAACCCGGCGGAAAAACCGCCGGGAATTACATTATCGTTTACACTTGGTTGCTGCTTCCACAAAACCACGGAACAGTGGATGTGGACGGTTTGGTCTGGATTTTAATTCCGGATGTGCCTGTGTGGCAATAAACCATGGGTGATCCGGGAGTTCGATCATTTCTACAATTCTTCCGTCCGGAGAAGTTCCGCAAAGTTTCATGCCATGCTCGGTGAGAGTGGCACGATAATCATTGTTTACTTCATAACGATGACGATGACGTTCGGAAATCTCAGTGGTTCCGTATACTTCATATGCTTTGGAATCCTTGTCCAGTACACAAGGATAAGCGCCGAGTCTTAAGGTACCGCCGATATCTTCTACACCGTCCTGATCCGGCATCAGTGCAATGACCGGATGTGTTGTGTTCGGGTCAAGTTCGATACTGTGTGCATCGTTGAATCCGCATACGTGACGTGCAAATTCAATGATGGATACCTGCATGCCGAGGCAGAGACCAAGGTACGGAATCTTGTTCTCGCGGGCATAGCGTGCGGCAAGGATCATTCCCTCGACACCGCGCAGACCGAATCCGCCGGGAACAAGGATACCGTTTACATCACCCAGCACCTCATCTACATTGTCTACATTTAATTCTTCGGAGTCTACCCATTTAATATCGATGGTTGCATGCTCTGGAATACCACCGTGCTTTAAAGCTTCCACAACGGAAATGTAAGCATCGTGTAATGCGGTATATTTTCCGACCAGTGCAATCCGGACTTCCTTGTCCGGATGACGCAGATCATTGACCATGGACTTCCAGTCACTTAAATCCGGTTCCGGACAGTCAAGATTTAAACACTCACAGGCAATTTTCGCAAGATTTTCTTTTTCCATCGCCAGTGGAGCTTCATATAAATACTCAACATCCAGATTCTGCAGTACATGTGTGTTCGGAACATTACAAAACAGTGCGATCTTGTCCTTTAATCCCTGATCTAACGGCTGCTCGGAACGGCAGACGATGATATCCGGCTGGATACCCATACCCTGCAGTTCCTTGACACTTGCCTGGGTAGGCTTGGTCTTTAATTCCTGTGAGGCGCGCAGGTACGGAATCAGGGTAACGTGACAGAGAATCGCATTCTCATGTCCCACTTCGTGCTGGAACTGACGGATTGCTTCAAGGAAAGGCTGGCTTTCGATATCTCCGACGGTTCCGCCGACTTCTATAATTGCAATATGCATATCATCGGATGTGAAATTACGGTAAAAACGGCTCTTGATCTCGTTGGTAATATGCGGGATTACCTGTACGGTTCCTCCGCCATAATCTCCACGACGTTCTTTCTGCAGAACGGACCAATAAACCTTACCGGTTGTCACATTGGAATTCTTTGTCAGACTTTCGTCGATGAAGCGCTCGTAGTGACCGAGATCCAGATCGGTTTCCGCTCCATCATCCGTTACGAACACTTCACCGTGCTGAATCGGGTTCATGGTTCCCGGATCAATGTTGATATATGGATCGAACTTCTGCATGGTGACTTTGTAGCCACGCGCTTTGAGCAGACGTCCTAAAGATGCAGCAGTGATACCTTTTCCAAGACCAGATACGACACCGCCAGTGACAAAGACGTATTTTACAGGCATAATTTTCCTCCTAAGTTTTTATCTAAACTACCATAGTTTAATATTATACAGCGGACAACGAAAATATTCCACACTTTTTTATAAAAAGTTTAGAAAGGATAGGAAAAGTTCTCGAACAAAATGTTGATTTTGCGTTTCTTATTACATATAATAAGGGTATTGATTACAAGAGATATACAAGTGGAGGGCTTATGGACAATCAGGCACCGAATAATTATAACAACGGAAACTATAACGGTGGCAATAATTATAATAACGGAAATAATGGAAACAACGGAAACAACGGTGGCAACAACGGAGGAAAGAAAGACAACCATAACGGACAGATGATCCTGGGATTTATCATGGTCACTCTGGTGGCACTCTTTTTCCTGTCATTTTTTGCCAACCGGTTTTCACAGATGAGTTCGAAGGAAACTACATACTCCGAATTCCTAAAACAGCTGGAAAAGAATAATGTCAAAACGGTGGAATTCAGCAATTATGAGATGGATTACACACTGGTGGACGATAAAAAACCATATGAGATAACATATTACACCGGAATTGTCAATGATCCGGATCTGATCACGACACTCAAGAGTGCAAAGACATCAGAGGGGAAAGCAATTGAAATTTCGGCATCCGTGCCGGACAATACTTCGGCATGGCTGGTAAACATTTTAAGCTTTATTATTCCGCTGGTACTGATCTGGATTCTTTTTGGATTCCTGATGCGCCGGATGGGCGGAGGAGCCATGGGGGTTGGAAAATCAACCGCCAAAGTATATGTGGAGAAAACAACCGGTGTGACATTTAAAGATGTAGCCGGACAGGACGAGGCAAAGGAATCCCTGCAGGAAGTGGTGGATTTTTTGCACAATCCGAAGAAATACAGCGATATCGGTGCAAAACTCCCGAAGGGTGCACTGCTTGTCGGACCTCCTGGAACCGGTAAGACATTGCTGGCAAAAGCAGTTGCCGGAGAGGCAAAGGTTCCGTTTTTCTCCCTGGCAGGTTCTGATTTTGTGGAGATGTTCGTCGGCGTGGGTGCTTCCCGTGTGCGTGATCTGTTCAAGGAAGCGCAGAAGATGGCACCGTGTATCATTTTTATTGATGAGATCGATGCAATCGGTAAAAGCCGTGACAGCCGGTATGGCGGAGGCAATGATGAGCGTGAACAGACCTTAAACCAGCTGCTTGCGGAGATGGATGGATTTGATGCATCCAAAGGTATTTTAATTCTTGCGGCAACGAACCGTCCGGAAGTTCTGGATAAGGCACTGCTTCGTCCGGGACGCTTTGACCGTCGGATCATTGTTGACAAGCCGGATCTGAAAGGCCGTCTGGAAACTTTAAAAGTACATTCCAAGGATGTACACATGGATGAAACGGTAGATCTGGATGCACTGGCACTGGCTACTGCCGGTCTGGTGGGATCGGATCTTGCCAATATGATTAACGAGGCTGCCATCAATGCGGTAAAGAATGGACGAAAGTTTGTCAATCAGTCGGATCTGTTTGAAGCATTTGAACTTGTGGCTGTCGGTGGAAAAGAGAAAAAGGACCGTGTCATGAGTGATAAGGAGCGTAAGATTGTCTCTTATCACGAGGTAGGGCATGCACTTGTTTCGGCACTTCAGAAAAATACAGAGCCGGTTCAAAAGATTACTATCGTACCGCGTACCATGGGAGCATTGGGATACACGTTACAGACACCGGAAGAAGAAAAGTATTTAGAGACCAAAGATGAACTTCTTGCAAAGATTACGACCTTTATGGCAGGACGTGCAGCGGAGGTACTTGTATTCCACTCAGCGACCAGCGGTGCAGCAAATGATATTGAGAATGCAACAAAGATTGCGCGTGCAATGGTTACGATGTATGGTATGTCAGATACGTTTGGCATGATGTGTCTTGCTACGGTGGAAAACCAGTATCTGGATGGCCGTGCCGGTCTGATCTGCGGAGAAGATACCGCAGGACAGATTGATAAGGAAGTGCTTTCCATTATTAATAAAAGCTACGAGGATGCAATGCAGATGCTGACAGAAAATCGTGACATTTTGGATCATATCAGCGATTATCTGTACGAAAAGGAGACGATCACCGGCAAGGAATTCATGAAGATTTTCCGCGAAATGAAAGGACTTCCGCAGGAAGAAGATAAAGAGTCACTGATGCCGGATGACACAGCGGATGAGAAAAAAGCATCACAGGAACCGCGTGTGTTATCCAAAGAAAATAATGAAGCGAAAGACGACACTTCAATTGCAGAGGACAGCCAGTCCAAAGCTGCGATTGTGAGTGATGATATGTTTGAGGAATAATTCATGTTCGACTTTCAGGAAGAATTACGTAAACTCCCGGATCAACCGGGAGTTTATATTATGCATGACAAAACAGATGCGATCATATATATAGGAAAAGCAGTCAGCCTGCGCAAACGGGTGCGGCAGTATTTTCAGCCGAGTCATGATGAGGGCATCAAGAAAAAACAGATGGTGGAGCACATTGCACGGTTTGAGTATATTATTACCGATTCCGAGCTGGAGGCTTTGGTGCTGGAGTGCAATCTGATCAAAGAGCACACACCCAAATATAATACGATGCTGCGGGATGACAAGACGTACCCTTATATCCGGGTGACGGTGCAGGAAGATTTTCCGCGGGTTCTTTTTTCCCGCCAGGTAAAAAAAGATAAGTCCCGCTATTTTGGACCGTATACGAGTGCCGGTGCGGTAAAAGATACGATAGAGCTGATCAATAAACTTTATAAACTGCGCACCTGTAACCGTAAGCTTCCGAGAGATATCGGATTAGAACGTGCCTGCTTGAATTATCATATTCATCAGTGTGATGCTCCCTGTCAGGGGCATGTGGATAAAGAGACGTATGGAAAGCAGGTCAGTAAGGCACTGGAATTTTTAAATGGAAACTATGGACCGGTAATACGTGAATTAAAAGAAAACATGCAGAAGGCATCCGAGGAGATGGAGTTTGAGCGGGCGATCGAGTACCGTGAGCTGTTAAACAGTGTCAGCCAGATCGCCCAGAAACAGAAAATTACCAATACGGACGGAGAAGACAAAGATATCATTGCACTGGCGAGTGATGACCGGGATGCGGTGGTTCAGGTGTTTTTTATCCGCAGTGGAAAGATTATCGGAAGGGATCATTTTCATGTGCGTGTGGGATCAGAAGAAAGCACAGGGGATATTCTGGTAAATTTCGTGAAACAGTATTATTCTGGGACGCCGTTTGTCCCGCGGGAAATCATGCTCCAGGAAGCAATCGAAGACATTCCGGTGCTGGAAGAATGGCTGAGTGCCAAACGCGGGCGGAAAGTGACGATACGGATTCCGCAGAAAGGACTCAAAGAAAAGCTGGTGGAGCTGGCTGCGAAAAATGCACAGTTGGTGCTCAGCCAGGATAAAGAAAAGATTAAGAGAGAAGAAGGGCGTACCATCGGCGCGGTAAAAGAGATTGAGCAGCTGCTTGGCATGAAAGGGCTTAATCGTATGGAAGCCTATGATATTTCTAATATTAATGGATTTGAAACCGTAGGTTCTATGATTGTATACGAAAAAGGACGGCCGAAACGCAGCGATTACCGGAAATTTAAACTCCGCACGGTATCGGGACCGGATGATTACGCTTCCATGCATGAGGTCCTGACCCGGCGGTTTACGCACGGCATGCAGGAACAGAAAGAACTGGAAGAAAAAAATATGCCACAGGAAGTCGGAAGTTTTACACGCTTCCCGGATATCATTATGATGGATGGTGGACGCGGCCAGGTAAATATCTGTCTGCAGGTGCTGGAAGAACTGGGACTGGATATTCCGGTCTGCGGTATGGTAAAGGATGACAATCACCGTACAAGGGGGCTGTATTTCCACAATGTGGAAATTCCGATTGACCGGCATGGAGAGGGATTTAAACTGATTACCCGGATTCAGGATGAAGCACACCGGTTTGCCATTGAGTATCACCGGTCTTTGCGTTCCAAGGCACAGGTACACTCCATTTTAGATGACATTGAGGGAATCGGACCGGCCAGAAGAAAGGCACTGATGCGCAGATTCCAGTCTATGGAAAATATGAAAAACGCATCTGTGGAGGAGCTGGCAGAAACCGACAGCATGAATCTGGCGGCTGCACAGAATGTATATGATACCCTGCATTCCGGACCGGCTTAGCAACTTGTGATATGGAAAGATTCATGGTACAATCTGTTTATAAAAAGGCAGTCCGGCACAGGTACTGCTTAATATGAGCCACAGGGGGAAATGAATATGTCAAATGGAAGTGTTAGTGTTGAAAAAGTTGCGCAGGTTTTAAATCTGAAAAATTTTACGCCGGATATCAATCTGAAAAAATGTAAGATTATTTCCAGCGATGTGAATCGTCCGGCATTACAGCTGACCGGATATTTTGAACATTTCGAAGAATCAAGAATACAGATGATTGGAAATGTAGAATATACGTTTATCCAGCAGATGAGTGATGCGGAAAAGAAAACCCGTTATGATGCGTTTCTGAAGTTTGATATCCCATGTGTGATTTTCTGCCGCAGTCTGCAGCCGGATGAAATTTTCTTAGAAGAGGCAATAAAAAATGAAGTGCCGGTTCTTGGTACGGACCGTCCGACTTCTGAATTTATGGCAGAGCTGATCTATACACTGGGTGAAGAACTGGCACCCTGTATTACCGTTCACGGGGTTCTGGTCGATGTATATGGCGAGGGTCTCATGATTACAGGTGACAGTGGAATCGGAAAAAGCGAGGCGGCTCTGGAACTGATCCGCCGCGGACATCGTCTGGTTACGGATGATGTAGTGGAAATCCGCAAGATCAATGAACATACACTGATCGGAACTTCTCCGGAAGTGACCCGGCATTTTATTGAACTGCGGGGCATTGGCATCATAGATGTAAAGACCCTGTATGGTGTGGAGTGTGTCAAGGAAAAGCAGCAGATCGATCTGGTGATCAAACTGGAAGACTGGAAGAAAGATGCGGATTATGACCGCCTGGGACTGGAAGAAGAATATATCGAATATCTGGGCAATAAGGTAGTATGTCATTCCCTTCCAATCCGCCCGGGACGTAATCTGGCTGTTATTTGTGAGACTGCGGCTGTCAACCACAGACAGAAGAAGATGGGCTACAATGCGGCACAGGAATTGTATCGCAGAGTCCAGGCAAATATGACAAAAAGCAATGATGAAGAATAGACGAGAGTAAATGAGGAGATGTAAGAAATCATGGAAAAAAAGAAGAATGCGTGGGAGAAATACCCGGAAGGAACCAAGAGACAGGATGTATTTACATTTGCGGAAGAATACCGTAAGTTTATATCTTCCTGCAAGACTGAGCGCGAGTGTGCAGGGGAATTCTATCGGAAGGCAAAGGAAGCCGGATTTGCAGATCTGAGTGAAAAGATTGCGCAGAATACAAAATTAAAAGCAGGAGACCGCATTGTTGCCAATAATATGGGAAAAGGTCTCGCTCTGTTTGTGATCGGCGAAAAAGACATCGAGGAAGGAATGAACATTCTCGGCGCACATATTGATTCCCCACGTATGGATTTAAAACAGGTACCGTTATATGAAGATACGGAGATGGCACTGTTAGATACGCATTATTATGGAGGTGTGAAGAAATACCAGTGGGTGACACTTCCACTTGCACTGCACGGTGTAATCTGTAAAAAAGACGGCACAACGGTTACGGTCAATATCGGAGAAAAACCGGAAGATCCTGTTTTTGGCGTGAGTGATCTGCTGATTCATTTAGCGGGAGAACAGATGGAGAAAAAGGCATCCAAGGTGATCGAAGGAGAAAACCTTGATCTGCTTGTTGGAAGTATTCCGGCAGCAAGTGATGATGAAAAAGAGAAAAAAGAGATGAAAGACCGCGTAAAGGCAAATATTTTAAATATTCTGTCCAAAGAGTACGGTGTGGACGAGGAAGATTTTCTGTCTGCGGAGATTGAAGTTGTCCCGGCAGGGGCTGCCAGAGATTACGGCTTTGACCGCAGCATGATCATGGGATACGGACATGACGACAGAGTGTGTGCTTATCCGTCTTTTGCGGCAATGCTTGAGATTGAAAAGCCACAGCATACCAGCGTATGTCTTCTGGTAGACAAAGAGGAGATCGGAAGTGTCGGTGCATCCGGCATGCAGTCCCATTTCTTTGAGGACAGTGTGGCAGAGATCATCAATCTGCTTGGGGAATACAGCGAATTGAAAGTGCGCAGAGCGCTGCATAATTCCAGAGTGCTTTCTTCCGATGTATCTGCGGCATTTGATCCGAATTATCCGTCTGTGATGGAAAAACGTAACTGTGCTTACTTTGGAAAGGGACTTGTCCTGAACAAATATACAGGAGCCAGAGGAAAATCAGGTTCCAATGATGCAAATGCAGAGTATATTGCAAGACTGCGCAGAATTTTTGATGATAATGATGTATCGTTCCAGACATCAGAACTTGGAAAAGTAGATCAGGGAGGCGGCGGAACCATCGCATATATTCTTGCAAATTATGGCATGAATGTTATTGACAGCGGAGTTGCCGTACTGAATATGCATGCACCATGGGAAATCATCAGCAAAGTGGATCTGTATGAGGCATTGCACGGCTATGTGGCTTTCCTGAAGGAGGCATAATGAATCAGTGGCTTGAAGAAATCAGGGCGGCATTGCCTGAGTTGGTCGTATATCAGCAGGAACCGATGAAAAAACACACGACATTTCGCGTGGGAGGTCCTGCGGATCTTTACGTGTGTCCAAAGAAACAGGAACTTCCGGTAATTCTTGGCCTAGCTAAAAAGAAAGGGCTTGCAGTGACAGTGATTGGAAACGGAAGTAATCTTCTGGTTGGAGACAAAGGAATCCGTGGACTTGTTATTGAAGTCGGGGCCCAGATGAATGCGGTGGAAGTGCAGGGAAATATCCTGCGTGCGCAGGCAGGTGCCCTGCTTTCCCAGGTGGCTGCAAAAGCGGCAGCTGCCGGTCTGGGCGGCATGGAATTTGCTGCCGGAATTCCGGGAAGCATGGGCGGTGCAGTGACCATGAATGCGGGTGCCTATGGCGGAGAAATGAAAGATGTCATCCGGCAGGTGACAGTGCTTACCCCGGAGTGTGAGCAAAAGGTACTCTCACGGGAGGAACTGGATCTGTCCTACCGGCACAGCTGTATTCCCAAGAATCATTTCCTGGTACTGGAGGCAGAGTTGTCCCTGACGCCGGCACCGGAGCAGGAGATCCGTGCAAAGATGGCAGAACTCAGGGAAAAACGTGTGGAGAAGCAGCCGCTGGAGTATCCAAGTGCAGGCAGTACGTTTAAGCGTCCGGAAGGCTATTTTGCAGGAAAACTGATTATGGATGCCGGGCTGAGAGGCTATGCAGTGGGGGATGCCCAGGTTTCCGAAAAACACTGCGGATTTGTGATAAACAGAGGAAATGCCACCGCAGCAGAGATTTTGCAGCTGATGAAAGATGTACAGGAACGTGTGAAAAAACAGTCTGGTGTGACACTTGAACCGGAAGTGAAAATGATAGGAGAGTTCTAGATGAGATTTGTAATTGTGACGGGCATGTCAGGAGCCGGAAAAAGTACAGCAATGAAAATGATGGAAGATATGGGATTCTTTTGTATCGATAATCTTCCGATTCCGCTTCTGGATAAACTTGTGGATTTTGCAACAAATTTTGATACGCAGATGAAAAATGTGGCGATCGGAATTGATGCGCGGAGCGGTGAAAATCTGGATAAAGTGCAGGATATGCTGGAAATTTTAAAAAGTAAGGATGTCCAGTATGAAGTGCTGTTTCTGGATGCAGAGGATGCGGTTCTTGTAAAACGCTATAAAGAGACCCGAAGAAGCCATCCGCTGGCACAGGGAGAGCGTGTGGATAAGGGAATCATGCGGGAACGTCAGAAAATGGAATTTCTGAAAAAAGAAGCGGATTATATTATCGACACCAGCCGTCTGCTTACGAGAGAATTAAAAACAGAACTGGAAAAGATCTTTGTGCAGGATGAAGAATTTAACAGCATGTATGTTACTATCCTTTCTTTTGGATTCAAGTATGGAATTCCGGCAGATTCTGATATCGTCATGGATGTGCGGTTTCTGCCAAATCCGTATTATGTGGAAGAACTTCGTCCAAAGACAGGAAATGATGTGGAAATCCAGCAGTATGTCATGAAATATGATGAGGCAAAGATCTTTTTAAACAAGCTGGAAGATATGGTGACATTTCTGATTCCACACTATATTTCCGAGGGCAAGAATCAGCTGGTAATTTCCATCGGATGCACCGGAGGAAAACATCGTTCCGTCACACTTGCCAATGAATTGTACAAGCGTCTGAGTCAGAAAAAAAACCGGGAATACGGATTGAAAATTGAACATCGCGATATCGGGAAAGATGCGCTGAGAGGAAAATAGGATGTCGTTTTCGAGTGAAGTAAAAGAGGAACTGGCAAAACAGTTCGGACGGAGCAGACATTGCCAGATCGCAGAACTGGCAGGAATACTGGAACTGGAAGGCATGCTGGATGAAGAGGGAAAGCTTGTAGTTTCCAACGAAAATTCTTTGCTGCAGACAAAATATGGTCTGCTGTTGCAAAAAATATTTGGAGAGAAACAGGAGGTTTTACAGATCATGCAGACACTGCACTGGGATCAGGAACCGTACCGGTCCCGGAAAATAAATCACCGGAGAGCGGATGGGATGCTGGTGCAGCAGACATGCTGTAAGAGGGCATTTATCCGTGGAGCATTTATGGCAGCGGGATCGATCAGTGATCCGAATAAATCCTATCATTTTGAAATTGTCTGCCATACGCTTGAACAGGCACAGCAGCTGAAAGAACTGATGGAATTTTTTGAGACGGAGCCTAAGATTGTAGAACGCAAAGAGCGTATGGTGGTTTACCTGAAAGAAGGTTCACAGATTGTGGATCTGCTGAATGTCATGGAAGCTTATGTATCTTTGATGAATCTGGAAAATGTAAGAATTTTAAAGGAGATGCGCAATTCTGTGAACCGCAAGGTAAACTGTGAGACCGCAAATATCAACAAAACGGTGAATGCAGCAGTGAAACAAATGGAAGATATCAAACGGATCCGGGATACCATAGGGTTTGACAACATCCCAGAACCGCTGGCGGAGATTGCACAGGCACGTCTGGATTATCCTGAGGCAACTTTAAAGGAACTGGGAACTTATCTTGATCCACCGGTCGGAAAATCGGGTGTGAATCACAGATTACGGAAACTTGCCGCAATTGCAGAAAATCTTATATAAAGGGGAACTACGTATGAGCCAGAAGCTATTATTTATTTTTAATCCGCATGCAGGAAAAGGACAGATTAAAAATCATCTTGTAGATATTGTGGACATGATGGTGAAGGCAGGATTTGACGTGACAATTTATACCACACAGGCACAGGCAGATGCGACGCGCAAGGTGGTGGAAGAGGGTGCGGGATATGATCGTATTGTCTGCAGCGGAGGTGACGGAACACTTGATGAAGTGATGACCGGGCTGATGCAGGCGAAGCTGCATATTCCGATTGGATATATTCCGACCGGAAGTACAAACGACTTTGCCAATTCTCTCGGAATTCCGAGGGAGATGCTAAAGGCAGCGGAGCGGGCGGTTGGACAAAACAGATTTCCATGCGATATCGGAGATTTCAATTCGGATACCTTTGTCTATGTAGCAGCGTTTGGTCTGTTTACAGAGGTTTCCTATAAGACATCCCAGCAGCTGAAAAATATTTTCGGGCACGTGGCGTATATTATGGAGGGTGTCAAACAGCTCCGGGACATTCCATCGTTCCGTATGCAGGTGGAATATGACGGAAAAGTGTTTCAGGATGAATTTATATACGGAATGGTTACCAATTCCGTTTCTGTCGGGGGCTTTAAGGGAATGACCGGAAATGATGTAAAACTTGATGACGGTCTGTTTGAAGTGACTTTGATCCGCAATCCGAAGAATCCGATTGAGCTGAATGAAATCCTTGCCTGCCTGACAAATATGATTGATGATTCGGATCTGATTTATTCGTTTAAAACCGATGCCGTACACATTACGGCGAAGGAAGAAGTATCGTGGACACTCGATGGTGAATTCGGTGGAGCACACCGGGAAGTAGTCATCCGAAATTTGAAGCAGAGAGTTGAAATATTTTGTTAAAAAATTAACTTTATTTTTTGGGAAAAGTGTACTATAATCTAGGTAACTTATGATTAGGAGGAAATACAAATGTTAGTATCTGCAACAGAAATGCTGAAAAAAGCAAAAGCAGGCCACTATGCAGTTGGTCAGTTCAATATCAATAACCTGGAGTGGACAAAGTCCATTCTTCTTACCGCACAGGAATTAAAGAGCCCTGTAATCCTTGGTGTATCTGAGGGTGCTGGTAAGTATATGACTGGTTTCAAGACCGTAGCAGCTATGGTTAAGGCTATGGATGAGGAGCTTGGAATCACAGTTCCTGTAGCACTTCACTTAGATCATGGAACATACGAAGGATGCTACAAGTGTATTAAAGCCGGATTCACATCCATCATGTTCGACGGATCTCATTATCCATTTGAGGAGAACCTTGCAAAGTCTACAGAATTAGTAAATGTAGCACACAACTTAGGACTTTCTATCGAGTGTGAAGTTGGTTCCATCGGTGGAGAAGAAGACGGTGTTGTTGGTATGGGTGAGTGCGCAGATCCGGACGAGTGCAAGACAATCGCTGATCTTGGTGTTGATATGCTTGCTGCCGGTATCGGTAACATTCATGGAAAATATCCTGCAAACTGGAAGGGATTAAGCTTCGAGACTCTCGATGCAATCCAGGCTAAGACCGGTGTTATGCCATTAGTTCTTCACGGGGGTACAGGTATCCCGGCTGATATGATCAAGAAAGCAATCTCTCTTGGTGTATCTAAGATCAATGTTAATACAGAGTGCCAGTTATCTTTCGCAGATGCTACACGTAAATACATTGAGGCTGGTAAGGACTTAGAGGGCAAGGGATTTGATCCTCGTAAGCTTCTTGCTCCTGGTGCAGATGCAATCAAAGCTACTGTTAAGGAGAAAATGGAACTGTTCGGTTCTGTTGGAAAAGCTGAATAATAGAACATGTACAAAAGGAAGTGCCGCATGACACTTCCTTTTTTCATTTCATAGGAAAAAGGCTGGTATGCCTCATACAAAGAAATTAGAAAATGTACCTGTTTTGTAGTAGAACTGGAAGAAGTAGACAAAAAAGAAGTAGATTTTGATAGAAAAACGTCAAAATGTATAAATTATAAAAAAATTCTAAAAAGAGGTTGCATTTTGTGTTGGAAAGAGGTATCTTAGTTTCAGATTAAACATGAGTTAAGAACGAGGGCGTTCCAATATAGCTATTGGAATGCCCTTTTTTAGTAAGATGACTGATGTTTGGTGAATAAGCATACAATCAGGGGATTTGATTGTGAAAAGAAAGGATGTTGTAAAAAATGAGTGATTATTTTAACGTTGCAGACATTTTTGGCGAGAACGTATTCAATGACACTGTCATGCAGGAACGTCTTCCAAAAAAAGTTTACAAGAAACTTCACGAAGTTATGGATGAAGGAAAAGAACTTGATCTTGAGACCGCAGACGTCATCGCACATGAGATGAAAGAGTGGGCCATTGAAAAAGGTGCAACCCATTATACCCATTGGTTCCAGCCATTGACTGGTGTAACGGCAGAGAAGCATGATTCTTTTATCACAGCACCGATGCCAAATGGCAAGGTTCTGATGAGCTTTTCCGGCAAGGAATTGATCAAAGGTGAGCCGGATGCATCTTCCTTCCCGTCAGGCGGACTTCGTGCGACATTTGAGGCAAGAGGATATACAGCATGGGATTGTACATCACCTGCTTTCGTTCGTCAGGACGCAGCAGGAGCCACTCTTTGTATTCCAACTGCTTTCTGTTCTTACACCGGAGAGGCATTGGATCAGAAAACTCCGCTTCTTCGTTCTATGGAAGCGATCGATACACAGTCCATTCGTCTGTTAAGACTGTTTGGAAATACGACGTCAAAGAAAGTTACCCCTTCTGTTGGACCAGAGCAGGAATACTTTATTGTAGATCGTCAGAAGTATTTACAGCGTAAGGATCTGATCTTTACCGGACGTACTCTTTTCGGGGCAATGCCTCCAAAGGGTCAGGAGATGGACGATCACTATTTCGGAGCAATCCGTGAGAGAATCGCAGCATACATGAAAGATGTCAATAAAGAACTCTGGAAACTTGGAGTATCTGCAAAGACACAGCACAATGAAGTAGCTCCGGCACAGCATGAGCTGGCACCAATCTACGCAGAGTGCAATGTGGCAGTTGATCATAACCAGATCATCATGGAGACATTAAAGAAAGTTGCCGGACGTCACGGATTACAGTGTCTGCTTCATGAGAAACCATTTGCAGGTGTCAACGGTTCCGGAAAGCATGACAACTGGTCCATCACAACAGACGATGGAATCAATCTGCTTGAGCCTGGCAAGACACCGCATGAGAATGTACAGTTCTTACTGGTACTTACCTGTATTTTAAAGGCGGTTGATGAGCATGCAGCACTTCTTCGTGCAGCGGCAGCTGATGTGGGAAACGATCACAGACTGGGAGCAAACGAGGCACCGCCAGCGATCCTGTCCATTTACCTTGGAGATCAGCTTGGAGACGTATTAAATCAGCTGATCAGCACAGGTACAGCAACACACAGTCTGGAAGGAGAGAAACTTGAGACCGGTGTTAAGACGATTCCGGATTTCATGAAGGATGCAACAGACCGTAACCGTACATCACCGTTTGCCTTTACCGGAAACAAATTTGAGTTCCGTATGGTTGGTTCCCAGGATTCCGTTGCACAGGCAAATATCGTATTAAATACCATCGTTGCAGAGGCATTTTCAGATGCCTGTGACGTTCTTGAAAAAGCAGACGATTTCGAGCTTGCAGCACATGATCTGATCAAGAAATATGCTATTGAGCATCAGAGAATCGTATTCAACGGAAACGGATACTCTGATGAGTGGGTTGCAGAAGCAGAAAAGAGAGGACTTCCAAATATCAAGTCCATGGTAGATGCAATTCCAGCATATACCGCTCCGGAATCTGTAGCTGCATTTGAAAAATTCGGTGTATTTACCAAGCCTGAACTTGAATCTCGTGTAGAGATCGAGTACGAGACATATGCAAAGACCATCAATATCGAAGCAAAAGCCATGATTGACATCGCTGGAAAGCAGATTATTCCGGCTGTTATCAAGTACACAACAGAACTTGGACAGTCAATTGCAACGGTAAAGAGTGCATGTGCATCTGCTGATGTCAGCGCACAGACAGATATTTTGACAGAGACATCCTCCCTGCTTGCTGAGACACAGAAAGCACTCAAGAGTCTGGAAACTGTTACTGCAAAGGGAACAGAAATGAGTGAAGGTAAGGTGCAGGCTGTATATTACAGGGATGAGGTGAAATCTGCTATGGATGCACTCCGTGCACCGGTAGATAAGCTGGAGATGATCGTTGACAAGGATTTATGGCCAATGCCATCTTATGGAGATCTGATCTTTGAAGTTTAATCCAAAGATTTAAGGAACATTTTTTACAAACATCTTATAAAATAAAAAAGAGACATTTTTTCAGAACCACGAAGCTGTGGAATTTTGGGGAAGTGTCTCTTTTTCTATAGAGGGAGGAGATTGTTATGGATAAACAACAAATTGTAAGTTTTATCAATGAAAATATGTTTGGCATCTGGTTTCTGATCGGTGCCGCACTGGTATTCTGGATGCAGGCAGGCTTTGCAATGGTAGAAACCGGTTTTACCAGAGCAAAGAATGCAGGCAACATTTTGATGAAGAACCTGATGGACTTCTGTATTGGTACCGTAATGTTCATCCTGATCGGTTTTTCATTATTGCTGGGAGAAGATGTTCTTGGTTTTATCGGAAAACCGGGATTTGATATCTTTACCAGTTATGCAAATTTTGATTTTTCGAATTTTGTGTTTAACTTAGTATTCTGTGCAACTACAGCAACGATTGTATCAGGTGCTATGGCAGAGCGTACAAAATTCTTATCCTACTGTATTTATTCAGCAGTAATTTCGGCATTGATTTATCCGATTGAAGCACACTGGATCTGGGGCGGCGGCTGGTTATCACAGCTTGGATTCCACGATTTTGCAGGTTCCTGTGCCATTCATATGGTTGGCGGTATTTCAGCACTCATCGGTGCAGCAATGCTTGGACCACGTATTGGAAAGTTCTCAAAAGATAAGTCTGGGAAGATTACAAAAGTCAATGCATTCCCTGGACATAACCTTCCATTGGGATGCCTCGGATGCTTCATTCTCTGGTTTGGCTGGTATGGATTTAATGGCGCTGCATGTACTTCCGGTTCACAGCTTGCCAGCGTATTTCTTACAACGACCGTAGCTCCGGCAGTTGCAACAGTTGTATGTATGATCTTTACATGGCTTAAATATGGTAAACCTGATGTATCAATGTGCCTGAATGCATCACTTGCAGGACTTGTAGCAATTACCGCTCCTTGTGATGTGACCGATTGTTTCGGTGCAATCTGTATTGGTTTTGTTTCCGGTTTACTGGTTTGCTTTGGTGTATGGCTTTTGGATTATAAGCTTCATGTGGACGATCCGGTTGGTGCCGTAGCCGTACATATGATGAATGGTATCTGGGGTACGATCGCAGTTGGTTTATTTGCTACCAAATCCGCACCGGGAAATGATTCGGTGGTTGGTTTATTCTATGGTGGTGGATTCAGACAGCTTGGTATTCAGCTGTTAGGTTTTGTTACGGTAGCTGCATGGACAGCTGTAACCATTACCATTGCATTTATCGTCATTAAGAAAACGATTGGACTTCGTGTTACAGAGGAAGAAGAAATTGTTGGTCTGGATTCTATGGAACATGGACTTGCATCAGCTTACTCAGGATTTTCTATCATGGATGTTTCCAATACCATGACAATGGATATCAATGAAAATACAGATCTGGGTACACCGGAATATGCACAGGCTTCTACGGCAAAGAGAGATGCAGCAGTCAAGGTGGTTTCCGCCGTGCCAAAGGATGCAACCGGCATGTACAAAGTGGTTATTATTGCAAAGCTTTCCCGATATGATCATTTGAAGAAAGCAATGAACGATCTGGGTGTTACGGGAATGACCTGTACACAGGTTATGGGTTGTGGTATCCAGAAAGGCTCCGGCGAGCGTTACCGTGGTGCTGAAGTCGATGCAACCTTACTTCCGAAGATTAAGGTAGAGGTTGTTGTAAGCAAGATCCCAGTAGACAGCGTAGTGGCTGCAGCAAAGAAGGCACTTTATACCGGACATATCGGAGATGGAAAAATCTTCGTATACGATGTGGCAAAGGTTGTCAAGATTCGTACCGGTGAGGAAGATATGGAAGCCTTACAGGATGTTGAATAATTTTGCACTAATCTAATGGCTAGGTTAGTGAATCTAATCCCCTTAGTTTTAGTATACATCAACAGCGGACCCCTGGCGAAAGCCGGGGGTTTTTGCTGTCGATAAATAAAACTTTCTATTGCACATATTATTTGGTATAATATATGGATAAAAGAATTTTTATTATTTCTGCGGGGAGAAAACTATGAACTATGGAAGAACTTCTTTGCGCCGGAGAGCAAAACAGCTGGACGCAAGAGGAACGAGAATACGTCATAAAATCGGAGTCATACTGGGGAAACTTCTACTGATTGGAATCATTGTGGGAGGCTGTGCGACAGTGAGTTTTGGAGTGGGTGCATTTAAAGGAATTCTTGCATCCGCACCGGATATATCCGAAGTGGATGTCATTCCAACGGGATATTCCACGAAAGTGCTTGCGGCAGACGGAAGTGAGACAGCAAAATTAGTGGCAGCCGGATCCAACCGGCAGTACGTGACAATTGACCAGATTCCGGAGAATCTGCAGCATGCGGTAGTGGCGATCGAGGATGAGCGTTTTTATGATCATAACGGTATTGACCTGAAAGGAATTGTCAGGGCACTGGTGGCGGATGTCCGAACCAGAGATTTCAGTCAGGGAGCAAGTACGCTTACGCAGCAGCTGATTAAAAATAATGTGCTGAGTGAGCAGTGGGCAAACGAAAATGACAGTAATATTTCCAAAATGGAAAAGATGGAACGTCAGGTACAGCGGAAAATACAGGAACAGTATCTGGCAATAGAGCTGGAAAAAAAGGTAAATGACAAGAACTGGATTCTGGAAAATTATCTGAATTCCATCAACCTTGGAAGCAATACCCTTGGGGTTCAGGCAGCAGCACAGCGTTATTTTGGGAAAGATGTGTCAAAGCTGACACTTTCGGAATGTGCGGTTATTGCCGGAATTACAAAGAATCCGGCAGGTTACAATCCCATTCTTCATCCAAAGGAAAATGCAAAGCGCAGAAAGAATGTGCTGGATGCCATGAAAAAACAGGGATATATTTCGCAGAAACAGTATGATAAAGCGATGGCAGATGATGTGTATGGCAGGATTTCCGAACACAATGATGTGAGGGAAGAAACCATGAACACATATTTTGTGGACGCGGTCATTGATGATGTTTTTGATGATCTGGTAAATATCAAAGGCTATTCGGAGTCAGAAGCATACAAGGCAATTTATCAGGGGGGATTGACGATCAAGTCCACACAGAATCTTCAAATCCAGAAAATCTGCGATGAGGAGGTGGCAGACAAAGCCAATTATGATGCGGGTACCAAATATTCATTCTATCTTTCTTTTCAGGTGAAGGAGAAGGATGGTACAATAAAAACATATACCAATCAGACAATGCTTTCCTATTATAAAAAGAAAAACAAAAGTCAGAATTATTCGATCAATTTTGCATCGGAGGAGGACTGCCGGGCTGCAATTGCACAGTACGAAAAAGATGTCCTCGGGAAAGGGGACAAGCTGGTAGAAAATTCAGAGTATATTTTCATTACCATGCAGCCACAGGTGGCGATGACGATTATGGATCAGTCGACCGGAGAGGTACAGGCTATTGTCGGCGGACGTGGAAATAAGGCGGGAAACCGTACCTGGAACCGTGCAACAAAGACCTGCCGGCAGCCGGGATCTACTTTTAAAATCATTGCATGCTATGCGCCGGCACTTGATGCCGGGGGAAAAACGCTGGCATCCGTGCAGGATGATGCACCATTTACAGTCGGAAATAAAACATATAATAATTACTCACATACATTCGGAGGTTTTACAAGCATCCGGAAAGCAATTACAAAATCCATCAATATTGTGACTGTAAAAACACTTCAGGATATTGGCGTGGATCTGGGGTATGAATATGCAGAAAATTTCGGATTTTCTACGTTGACCGATACGGACAGAAACCTTGGAATTTCTCTCGGAGGCCTGACACAGGGGGTGACAAACCTGGAACTTACTGCAGCTTATGCTGCAATTGCAAATCAGGGAGAATATAACGAACCAAGTTTTTATACCCAGGTGCTGGATCATGACGGCAATGTTCTTCTTGACAAAACACAGACAAAGGAACAGCGTCAGGTAATAAAAGAGGATACCGCATGGCTTCTGACAGATGCCATGAAAGATGTTATGACGAGTGGAACGGGTATGAGGGCTTATTTTGGAACCGGAATGGCTCAGGCAGGAAAATCCGGTACGACAACGCTGAACAGGGATGCACTGTTTGCCGGATTTACGCCTTATTACACCTGCGTGGTATGGGGCGGATATGATGACAATTCCATTCAGTCAGCTACGGGATATCCAAAGAATTTGTGGAAAGCCGTGATGAAGCGGATTCATGCGGATCTTAAGGCAAAAGATTTTGAAAAGCCTTCCGGAATTACACAGGCTGTTGTCTGTGCAAAATCAGGACTTCTGCCGGAAGCGGATGTCTGTGATAAAGATCCGCGTGGAACGCAAAGTTATACGGAATATTTTGCGAAAGGAACTGTTCCGACAGAGAGTTGTGATCATCATATTTCTCTGCAGATCTGTGAGGCATCCGGAAAAGTTGCCGGAGAATACTGTCCTGCAGATCAGGTTGTGACAAAAACTTATATTGTGGGTGCCGAAAAGGGCTCGGCCGATTACCAGTACTGTGCGACAGAGAAATTCTTAAATGAAACATGCAATATACATGATGCCGAAACGCAGGATGAGGAGGAACCGGAAGAAGAACCGGCAGATCCGCCGGATGATGCAAAACCGGAAGAAACACATGAACCGGAACAGACACCGGAGAAAAATGAGGAATGACACAAAGGAGAATAGGATATATGCGAGTGGTCTATACCGGAGGAGAGGGTGAAATCACAGAGAAGAAATCCCGTTTTATAGCAACAGTAAAGCCTGTTCAGTCAGAAGAAGAAGCGGTTGCTTTCATTAATGAGACAAAGAAAAAATACTGGGATGCCCGTCACAACTGTTCCGCTTTTGTCATCGGGGAGAGGCAGGAGCTGACGCGCTGTTCGGATGATGGAGAGCCGGCACAGACTGCCGGCCGCCCGATGCTGGATGTACTTCTCCGGGAGGAGATTACGGACGTTGCGGTTGTTGTCACGCGCTATTTTGGAGGTGTGCTGCTTGGAACAGGAGGGCTTGTGCGTGCCTATCAGGCAGCGACACAGGCGGGACTTGCAGCCAGCCGGCTCATTGAAAAATGTAAGGGACAGCAGCTGCTGATTCATACCGATTACAATGGGCTTGGAAAACTGCAGTATCTGTTCGGACAGAAACACACTGTGATTCTGGATACGGCATATGAGGCGGATGTCACCATGACAATTCTCGTACCCACGGAACAAAAAGAGACACTTCCGAAGGAAATTACAGAACTGACCAACGGATCAGCAGGTCTGGAATGGGGAAAAACCTGCGTATATGCACTAATTGATAAAGAAGTTGTGTTTTTTTGAAAAAATTTGAAAATATGGGTTGACACTTATAGGGGTTCCATGTATAATACCATTTGTTGAGAGACATGAAACACATTGGCCCATCGCCAAATGGTAAGGCAACGGACTCTGACTCCGTCATTTC
>ERZ1034763.271-NODE-271-length-27839-cov-7.197308_pt1 | contig 27839 bp, 30 predicted proteins | sample MGYA00520701_ERZ1034763 | MGnify/ENA primary metagenome ERZ1034763 (study PRJEB33766, sample SAMN09781707) | gut metagenome | biome: gut microbiome | host: Homo sapiens | place: Madagascar | study: EMG produced TPA metagenomics assembly of the PRJNA485056 data set...
CCTGCACGCGGAGCAGAACATTTTCGGTGTGGCGTGCAGTCCAGCTGCGCTTTGCGGTATTCAGCGCAAGGTTCAGTGTGTTCTGACAAACCACACGGATCGGGGTCATGGCCACTTTCACACCAGAACTTCCGTCATGACTGTTGAAGATTACAAGATATGGTACTACCTGATCTCCAGCGATAAGATATTTCCTCGGAAGTTTTGCCAGCATCCAGACCTTCTTGCCGCCCTGCAAGGAACCGGCAGTTTCGTAAGTGACACCTTCACCCAGCAGATCATCGGTGAACTGAAATGCTTCTTCGTTCTGCACAATGCGGTAGCGGTCGGATACCACACCCAGAACAGCGTCATCGGTGCTGCGGACATTTGCACGATAACCGGGGATCATAGCACCCGTGCCGGAATAGATATTGCGGCTCTCCACCTGCCAATCCAGACCGGCCAGTTCCAAGGCTTCACGGCTTGCAGGGGCATCCATGATGATACGGCCAAGGCCGTGCCAAGGGGTCTCACGGACAGAGAACATCGTTTCAACATTTGCGGGCATAGTAAAATCTCCTTTTCAATGTATTTTGCTCAATTGTTGTTTTCCATTTCTTCAGCGATGCGGACGAGGACTTCCACCAAGACGGTGCCAACTTCTTTGACGATTTCGGACCAAAAGTTCATAAGGCTTTCTCCTTTCTGCGCAGCTGCGCTTTAAAATACGATGGTAATAATGATAGTGATGGTGCGGAATAACAAAATGCTCACCTCCAGACATAAAAAAGCCCCTGAGTCTTTCGACTCAGAGGCTTTGAATCATGATTATTATATCTGGGTGAAAATTTGGAGTTTGAGAGAGTTATGAAATTAAATTATACGATAAGATAACGTGTAAACGCTATCCTTTGTGCCATTTTGTAAAGTCGAATTGATGTTTGGTATCGTCTGTGATAAAATTGTTACAATTACAGAAGATTCTGGAGGAACCTTATAATGGCAAAAAAGAAAGCTGAAGAAAAGGCTTTGAATCTGGATCAAATTTTGTTTAACTGCCGGGATTATCTGCGCGCTGCGCGCAACTCCGGCTCGTTCTTTGAAAAGCGTGATATGATGCTGACCCTTGTATTCCTGCGCTTTATTGGCGAGAAATACGAGGACGGCATTGAAAAGCTGAAACAGGAACTTCGGGCACAGGAGCTTGACCCAGACGATAAAGACATTCATGCAGCATTTTTTGACGACCCCACCTTCCCAGATGGAACCTACAATCTTCCCCCGGAAGCACGATGGAACACCATCATCAACACACCTGCGGCAAACCTGAATGTGGCACTGGACACCGCACTGCACAGCATCGCAGCCGGTTCCGAGCAGCTGAAGGGCTGCTTTATCGAGGGCACCTTTACCACCCGCAGCCTTGCCCCCAACGACATCAAAAAGATCGTGGACGAGGTAAACAAGATCAGCCACAAGCAGTTTGGCGAAGAAAAAGACCTGATTGGTCGGGTCTACGAATATTTCCTGAAAGAGTTTGCGGTCAATGCCACCAAGGAGGAGGGCGAGTTCTACACGCCCCATGATGCCGTGCAGATGATCGCCGCCATGATCGAACCTTTCGACGGCACACTCTACGACCCCTGCTGCGGTTCCGGCGGTATGTTCGTCCAGAGTGCCGCCCTTGTCCAGTCCAAGCAGGGCGGTATCAACCGCATCAACGTCTATGGTCAGGAAAAGGAAGCCGCCACCTACCGCCTTGCAAAAATGAACCTTGCCCTGCGTGGCATCAGCCACAACCTTGGCGAAACCAACGATTCCAGCTTTACCCACGACCTGCACAAGGGGCTGTACTTCGATTACATCATGGCAAACCCGCCGTTCAACCTGAAAGGCTGGTACGACAGTAACCTGAAAGACGACCCCCGTTGGGCGGATTATGAAACCCCGCCGGAGAGCAACGCCAACTATGCGTGGATCTTGCACATTCTCTCCCACCTGAAACCCTCCAATGGTGTTGCAGGCTTTCTGCTGGCCAATGGTGCGCTGAATGATGGTGACGCTGCTGCCATCCGCCGAAAGCTGATCCAGAACGACAAAGTGGAGGCAATCATCGTCCTCCCCCGTGAACTGTTCATCACCACCGACATCAGCGTGACCCTGTGGATTCTGAACCAGAACAAAAAGGGTGGCAGCTACCACGGCAGAACCCTCCGGGACCGCCAGCACCAGATTCTATTTATGGATCTGCGTACTTGGGTGGACAACGCCGTAAAGGGCGAGGGCAAAAAGAAGGTTGAGCTGAACACCGACCAGATCAAAGTCGCCGCCAAGATCTATCACGACTGGCAGAACGAGGGCACCGATGGCACCCACTATGCCGTGCCCGAACTGTACCGCAGTGTCGGCATGGCAGAGATCGAGCAGAATGGCTGGGTGCTGACCCCCAGCAAGTACATCGAGTTCATCGACCACGATCTGGACATTGACTACGAAAAAGAAATGGCTCGCATCCAGACCGAGATGAAAAATATCCTGAAGCAGGAGAAAGAATCCCAGCGGATGCTGGAGGAAGCATTCAGGGGGATCGGCTATGGCATCAACTAAATGCAAACTTGGTTCCTATATCGAACTTCGGGAAAACACCAATGCAGACTTGTCCTATGGAATTCCGGATGTCCGGGGTGTCAACAATCTGAAGGAACTCATGCCAACAAAAGCCGATTTGAACGGCAGAGACCTGAGCAAATTTCAAATTGTCTATCCGGGAGAGTTTGTTTTCAACCATCGCACCTCCCGGAACGGTTCCAAATTCAGTATTGCGTACAATGACGGCGCAAAGCCTATCATTTGCACGGAAGATTATGTGGTGTTCCGCATCAAACCCGAATGCGAAAAAGAGCTTTCTGCCCGATGGCTCTATATGTTTTTTAACCGCCCGGAGTTTGACCGCTATGTGATTACCAATTCATGGGGTAGCTCCACAGAGTTCTATAACTGGGAGGATGTTCAAGCCGTTGAACTGGAACTGCCGCCTTACCCTGTGCAGCAAAAATATGTAGACATCTACAATGCCATGCTTGCCAACCAGCAAAGCTATGAGCATGGACTTGCTGATTTGAAATTGGTTTGTGATGCGTATATTGAAAATCTCGGCAAGAAAACAGTTCCAGAAAAGATTGGACGGGATCTCATTCCATGCGACGATAGAAACGAGATTGGGCTTTCCGTGGATTTTGTGCGTGGACTTTCAGTTTCAAAACAGGTCATAACAACAAAAGCTAACATGAACGGCGTAAGCCTGTCCAACTATAAACTGTTTCCCCCAAAAGCTATTGCGTATGTTTCCGATACTTCAAGAAGAGGCGATAAGATGTCGCTTGGGTTCAATGATTCCGAAAACACTTACCTTGTCTCCTCCATCTCGACCGTCTTTAAGACGAACGAAGAACACTTGCTGCCAGAATATTTAATGCTCTTTTTTTGCCGGGACGAATTTGACCGCTATGCCCGATTCCATTCGTGGGGGTCTGCAAGAGAAACCTTCGATTGGGACGAGATGTGCTGCGTTGAGATTCCTGTGCCGGACATCAAAATCCAACAGGACATTGTGGACATCTTCAAGGCGTACAATGCCCGCAAGGAAATTGCTGAAAAGCTGAAAGCTCAAATCCAGAATATCTGCCCCATCCTGATTAAGGGTTCTATCGAAGAAGGAATAAAAGCAAACGAGGCGTAAATCATGGCAAAGTTAAAGGACTATAACGGCCACTACTGCGAATCGGAATACGAAAATGCCTTTCTGGGCTTTTTGGAAAAAGCCGGATGGACGTATACGGCAGGCAATGCGCTCCCCCGTGCGTCCAGACATGAGGTGCTGCTGGAAACGGACTTCAAAGAATTTCTGAAAGAGAATGCCCCAGACCTGACTGCCGGGGAGATCGACCAGCTCTACGATACCGTGCATCTTGCAGGCGGCGAAAGCGATTTTGCCACCCTGCACAAGCTGTATGGCTGGATGGTGTTCGGCATCCAGTTCGTGCCCCAGAATGGTCTGGCACGGATGGTGCCCCTCATCAATTATGATAGGCCGAAAAAGAACATTTTCCGGGCTGTGAACCAGTTTGTTGTGGAGTACACCAACAACGGACAGAAAGAGACCCGCCGCCCGGACGTTTTGCTGTTCGTGAACGGAATGCCGCTGTGCATTATTGAACTGAAAAACCCAGCTGCCGCCAATGCGACCATTCACGATGCTTGGGAGCAAATCACCATTCGCTACTGGCGGGACATCCCTCACCTGCTGCACTACTGCCCCCTTGCCTGCATCTCCGATGGGGTCAAGACCCGCCTTGGTACGGTGCGTACCCCTTATGAGCATTTCTACGCATGGCGGCGTGTGGAGGATGGCGACAAGATCTCTGCGCTGCCTTTTGCGGAAACCGAAACTCTGATCAACGGCGTTTATAGTCCTGCCCGTTTTTTGGAGATCTTCCGGGATTACATCTATTTTCAGGATAGTATCTACGACAGCAGCGAGGTGGAGATCGTCTGCCGCTATCCGCAGTTTTTTGCGGCACGGCTGCTGAAGGATAGCATTGTAAAGTCGGTCAAAAGCGGCAGCGGAAAAGGCGGCACCTATTTTGGTGCTACCGGCTGCGGCAAGACCTACACCATGGCGTTTCTTGCCCGGCAGTTGGCACTGCGCTGCCCGAATGTGCCCGAAATCGGCTCCCCTACCATCGTGATGATCGTAGACCGGGAGGACCTGCAAAAGCAGAGTGCCAAACTCTTTACCAGAAGTCAGGAATTTTTGAATCTGGGGCAGGTGGCTGTGGTCAAAAACCGTGCCCAGCTCCGGGACGAATTGGGCAAGCGGCAGAGCGGCGGATTCTACATTTGCACCATTCAGAAGTTCTGTGACCGCAAAGAGGATAAGATCGGGCTGATCAACAACCGGCGCAACATCATCTGCTTCTCCGACGAAGCCCACCGGACGCAGTTGGAACACTCCAAAAAGATCCAGTTCAGCAAGGATTCCGACGAGAACATGAAAGCACTGGTGTCCAAGCCCTATGCAAAGGTTCTGCGGGAGGCGTTCCCGGCAGCAACTTTTGTGGGCTTTACCGGAACCCCCATTGCAGAGACCTACCAGACCTTTGGCGATGAGATCGACCGCTACACCATGGATCAGGCAGTGGCGGATGGTCTGACCGTATCCATCAAGTACCATCCCCGCATTGCAAAAGTGCTTCTGGACAAGAAAAAGGTCAAGGAGATTGAGAACTATTACAAACGCTGTGCGGACGAGGGTGCCACCAAAGACGATATCGAAGCCAGCAAAGCCGCCATGAGTTCCATGGAGGTGATTCTGGGCGAGCCTTCCCGTCTGGAACGGCTGGCGGTGGATATTCACGACCACTATGTTTCTGCCTGTGCACAAGACCCAAACCGGGTGCAGAAGGCCATGATCGTCTGTTCCAGCCGCCCCATCGCTTTTGCGCTGCTGGAAAAATTCAAGGAAAAATACCCGGAGTGGTTCGTGGAAAGAAAGGTGCCGGAAGGGGAATCCGCCACGGAGGAAGAACTTTCCAAGCTGAAACCCGTGCCCTTTATTGCTATGGTGGCAAGCGTGGGCAGCAACGACAAGCCGGAAATGTACAACTATCTGGGCGGTGTCAAAAACGACAAGCGTTCGGATATGCTGGATGCTGCGTTCAAGAATGACCGCTCAAATTTCCGTATTGTCATCGTTGTCGATATGTGGATCACCGGCTTCGATGTGCCGTCGTTGACCTATATGTACAACGACAAGCCCCTGCAAAAACATCTGCTCATCCAGACCATCAGCCGTGTCAACCGGAAATATCCGGGCAAAGAGTATGGCATGATCGTGGATTACATCGGCATCCGTGACAATATGCGGGAAGCCATGAAGATCTATGGTGGCAACACTTCAGTTGCCCCTACAAAAGATGATGTGGAGCAGGCGACCCAAGCATTCCGGGAAGAACTGGAGATCCTCAAGCAGCTTTTTACCAATTATGACCTAACCCCGTTTTTAAGCGAGAACAGCGACCCGGTAGAGCGTTATCGTGCGCTGGCAAAGGGTGCGGAATATGTTTTTGCGTCCTTGGAGGAACTGAACACCGAAAACAAGAACGGCAGCCAGAAGGTATCTTTCAAAACGTATTTCCTCAAAACCGTCAAGCGGATGCGTGTTGCTTATGACATCTGCCAGCCCTCCGGCGAGCTGCATGAGGACGAATCCGCCCTTGCACAGTGCTTCATGGCGATTGCCGGTTTTGTCCGAAAAATGAGCGGCACCAGTGATGTGGATACCGACACCATGAACCGCAATGTGTCCCGGATGGTGGAAGAAGCCCTGAAATACAATCAGGTGGAAAGCATTCTTGACACCGGCGAGGAAGAAGATATTTTCAGCCCGGAGTATTTTGAAAAACTGTCTGACATCAAAATGCCTGCCACCAAGCTGGAAATTCTTGTGAAGATGATGCGTAAGCAGATCCGGGAGTACAGCAAGGTGAATCAGTTGGCGGCAAAAACCTTTGAGCAGATGTTGGAGGACACGATCCGTGCCTACCATGAACGGCGCAAACATCTGAGCATCGAGGAAGCAGGTGAAGCACAGGAGCAGGCATCGGATGATATTATCAAAGCTGCCTACGACCATGCACTGGAAGTTCTGCGCCAGATAAAGGAAAGCCGAGAGAGCTTCCGAAAGATCGGTCTGACCTTTGAGGAAAAGGCGTTCTACGATATTCTCCTTGCCCTGCGGGACCAGTATGATTTTGAATACGGAACCGATAAAGAGGTTGACGGCGTTGTCATCAACGACAAGTGCAAGGCTCTGGCGCAAAAGGTCAAAGAGATCATCGATACCAAATCTTCGTTTGCTGACTGGCTGAACAATCAGAACGTCCGCAATCAGTTGAAGCTGGAGATCAAGATCTGCCTTGTAAAAAACGGCTATCCTCCACAGTACAGCCCCGAAGTTTTCAAAAAGGTCATGGAACAAGTCGAAAATTTTGAAGAAAACAGTTGATGCTTATCGAGGTGATAATACAATGTCTTCGTCCTACGATCTGTTAAGATCAAAGAATATCCTTGCCATTCTTGATGGCGATACCACGTTTGGCGTTTATTCCTTTAATGATGAAAAAAAGAATGTTGAAATTAAAATGCCTTATTTGAATGGTCCAGCACTCTGTGATATTTCTACTCAATTCGGCTTCCCTGCCAGATATGAATGGGGTGCTGCTTTAAGCAGATGGCAGTACCTTGACAATCTCCTTGAATACTGCATAAGTGAGGACAAGTGTTCTGATTTACTAGCATATCTATTTGATAAAGAACGCTTCTCAGGTATATTGTCTGACTGCACCGTTGAGGAAATCAACATTGCTTATAATTTTATTACAGCCGCTATCATTCAAAAAATAAATGGAATTTTGTATTTTGGCGGCAATAAGCTTTCCATTATCGGGAAACGGTTTGTCGTTCATCCCATCGACAGTCACCCTGAAGTAGAAACACCTAAAATTAAGAATATTGACCGAGAATACATCAAGGATATCTCTAGTCGTGCTATGGACGATGTGGAGCAGAACAACTTTGATAGCGCAATTACAAAGTCCAGAACTTTGCTTGAAGAAACATTTTGTTATGTCATTGAAAAGAAAGGCGCTGCTCCTTCGGACAATGGAGATATGATGAAATTATTCAAGCAGGTTCGAGAGCTTTACAATATGCACACAGACAAAGATACAGATCGGCGAATCAACACGCTGCTCTCCGGGTTGAATAGTATCGTATCTGCTATTTCTGAAATGCGTAACAAAGACAGTGATGCCCATGGTGTTGGTTCCAAACGGATTCCAATCCGCGACTATCATGCTCGCCTATTTGTAAACTCTGCAATGACACTGGCTGACTTTATTCTCGCTGTTGAGAATAACGCAAACACTGCACACGGCTAACAAAGGATAGAAACTAGTCTTAAAAGTTGGTAGGCATTATACAGATAATTTAAGATTACAAGGCGTATGGAATGATTGAGTAATCGCTCTCCAAGAGTGACTGTACGAAAAAACATAGAGAAGAACATCCTTATTTAGAAACTTTGGAAATATGCGTCTCTTGACGTTTGGCAAGGACGTGGAGACCATCGAGGTGAACCCGATCATCTTCCGCAAGCGCACACGGGAAGATTGGTTGCATATTGTGGATGTCTGCGATAAGAGCCTTGAAAAATATTATTTGCGGCTCAAAAAATGATATGAACTTCGATAATTGACTGCGGGTGACGTGCATGATGAAAATAGTGAGAAATATGATCCGGTGTAAAAAGTGCAGGGATGTTATTGAAAGCTGCACTGTACATGATTTCAAATTTTGTTCTTGCGGATCGTGTGCAGTCGATGGCGGGCATGAGTATCTCCGTAGGTGTGGAAACCCGGAAGACTGGGAAGAATTGTCTGAAACGAAGAATGTAGATGATTGAAAAATTAAGTTGAGCACGATTTTCAAAGTCGAAGTTCAGCGGCGAGAAAAAGCTCTTGACCTTTAATAAAGAGGCCAAGAGCTTTTTACATCTTGTTTTGAAACATAAAAGAAGGTACAATGGTAGAAAAGAAAACGTGCATCAGTCAAATAAGGCGGTGGAGACGATGGACGAAGCGTGTGCTGATAAATACACGGAGTATCTTTCTATCATCAAAAGCGAGATCAAGGAGATAACACAGGACTTAAGGAGAAAAATCTTATGGCGGTCGAAGTCAATTGGGAAAATTTTGCATCAAATAATAATGATCCCGAGAGCATCCAACATAAATTTGAAAATCTGTGTCGGCAACTTTTTACCAATGATTTTCTAAAAGAAAATAAAATAACAAGGAATTTGCATTCCAATCCTAATAATCCGGGTATTGAAGCAGAGCCTATACTTGATGAACGAACCAACCAGTATATTGGATTTCAGGTAAAATATTTTGATGTCAGTGTAGATTATAGCCAAATATTGCATTCTATGGAAAAAGCTGTGAAATATTATGCAGGAAAGCTAAGCCACATTGTATTGTACTGCAATAAGGCCATAACAAGCACCAGTAAGAGTTATATTAATATTGTAGAACTTCTTAAGGAAAACAATATCACGATAGAACTTATAACAGATATGGCTATTTTAGATGCTGTAAGAAAATATCCATATCTTGCAAATTACTATTTTGGTGTCAACACCATTTCTTTTAAGTGGATTGTCGCACATAATGAAAAATCTTTTTGCGATTTAGGCGAACGCTTCAATCGTGATTTTAATGTTGAAACCGAAACTTCTAAAAGGCTGTTTCTTTTTGCAGGAGATCAAAGCGCTGTTCAATATATTAATGAAAAGAAAGAGAATTTGATTCAGAAACTCAATCATATAAAAGATGATGCCCCAAAACACTCTGGGTATCTTGAAAAGGTCAGGTCTATCGTTTCGACTTTTGAAGATGTCAAGAGCGAAACCATAGGAGGTGCACTTGAATGGTATCAACATCTGCAATCTTTTATAGTTGACGATTTAGCCAAAATAAACTCTGAGATAAGTCAAAAGAAGAATTTGCTTGAAAAAATACGGCCAACAATCGAAAAAGGACCAAGCCGAGTTGAGCATAAAGATCTAGAAAAATACAATTCTATTCGAAGCGAAATTGAGATACTTTATGAATTACTTGACTTGCCGGAAATATTATCTTTGACTGCCGATGAGAACCGCCTTATTACAGCTAAAGAACTTTTTGTTACAGGCAATGCAGGCATTGGAAAATCACATTTGCTAGCGGCAGAGTGCCAATCATTAATGAATAATCAGCAATTTGCTGTTTTGCTACTAGCGGGGAATTGTTATTCTGATCTGCCTATCCTCGACCAATTATCACAAGACTGTGAGTTAAAGTATTCTTTCGATGAGTTTATTAGCATATTAGAAATGATAGGCGTAGAGCATCATACCTGTGTTTTGTTATGTATAGATGCATTAAACGAAACAGCAAATTATCGGCTTTGGAAAACGGGATTAATTTCACTTTCTCAGAAGATAAAAAAATGCACGCACGTAAAGTTGGCTGTTACTTATCGAATGGAGTATGAAAAATCTGTAGTCCAAGATGCGCTTTTATCGGAAGATGAAGACGTTTACAGGATTGTACATACAGGTTTTGCATCTAATGGTTTAAAAGCATCAAAACAATTTTTTGACTATTATAGAATTCCATTTACCTTGTATGAGTATTTTGAATCTGAAATGGAAAATCCGCTGTTTTTAACATTGTATTGTAAAACCTATAGAAATGATGAAGCAAGTCTCCCTACTTTGTATGATAGACTAGTAGAAAGTGCAAACAAGAACATTTTCCCGATACTAGAAAAGAGGTATAACCTCATTGGATTTACGGAAGATGACAATATTGTTCAGTCGCTCGTTGATGAAATTTCAACTTTGGTTTTTGATAAAAAGGAAAAAAATATTTTGGAATCTGATCTCGCAAGCATACCGTTCTGGACTGCGAATGATCTTCCATTAAGGCCGTTTATGTCATTATTAGCAAAAGAAAATCTCGTGCATACAAATTTGATTGCGGGCAATGAACGCTACTTTTTTGCGTATGATCAAATGAACGACTATTTCTTTGCAAGGAGCTTATTTTCTCATGACATGTCCGACATGTCCATCCGCAAGACTTTATACGATGATATCTTACAAGTAAATGATAATAATATTGTGAATTTGAGCAATAGCGATGTCTTTGTTATATGTTGTGCTATCTACGCTCAGAAATTCGGCAAAGAGTGCATTGATTTAATTGATGAGCTACCTGAAGGTTTTGAGAAAGGTTATATTGTAAAATCGTACATACGGTCGTTTATTTGGAGGGATAAAGAATATATCTCCAGCAATGTGTTTTTAGCTGTTGCACAGAAGTATAAAGTATCTCGTGAGGACTTTTGGAATGTTCTTGTTGGTAATAGTATAAAACATAATCATCCCCTGAACTCGGATTTTTTACATACACTTCTAATGAGCTTTCGGCTTAGTGAGCGTGATTATTATTGGACAAAATACATTAATGAGATTTTTTATGACGAGTCTAATCGGCTCATGCAGCTTGTAAAAATGTACAGTTCAGGACAAAGCATTCAAATGAGTAAAGAGCAGGCTCGTCAGTTGCTTATTCTTTGTGGATGGCTGTTGAGTTCATCAAATCGCATGCTTCGTGACTATACTTCAGAGGCTATGATTGAAATTCTGCGGAATGAATTTGATCTGTGCATTGTGATTCTGAAAGCTTTCGAAAAAGTAAATGATCCGTATATTATAGAGCGTTTATATGGTGCTGTATTTGGAGCCTGCTGTAAACGTCGAAAAAAGGGGAATACCGTATACATAGCCTTAGCAGAATATGTTTACTCAACAATTTTTGATCAAGAATTCATTTATCCTGATATTCTGCTTCGTGATTATGCAAGACTGATAATCGAACGATTTCTATGGGAGAATCCTTCCTATAGTGGTCGCATTGTACACGAAAAAATCACTCCTCCCTATAAATCATTACCAATTATACCGGTCGATGAAGATTATGTCGATAAAAAGTTCGATAAAGGACTTTGGCAAATACAGAGTTCAATGTCATTTGAAGGTTTTGGTATGTACGGAGATTTTGGACGTTATGTTTTTCAAAGCGCGTTAAGAAACTTCAATGTGGATGATCGCGAGATATTTAATTATGCGATGTCCTTTATTATCCATGACTTAGGATATTCCAATCGGCTTGATGATCATAATGCTTATTGGGGATATGACAGGAGTGAAACAAAAAAGCTGGAGCGTGTTGGAAAAAAGTATCAATGGATTGCAATGCATAACATTTTGGCAAGAGTTTCTGATCATTGCAGTATTGATACAGATTCTTTTGAAACGCCAACCTTTGAAGGGCCTTGGGAACCATTTGTTCGTGATTTTGATCCGACGTTAAATTTTGAATCCATGAAATCTAGTAACATTCCTATTTTTGATGAGATTGATGCATTAAAAGATGGTGCTCGTAACGAACATTTGAAAGTTGATGTTTCAGATGCGGCAAGCGTGTCGGAATGGTTGGATTCAAATGGTGTATATTTCGATGAAATGCCGAAAGCACTAATTCTTTCTAGTCCGGATGGTAACCAATGGGTTAGGTTGAGTAATTATTTGTGTTCAGGAAGAGAACAACTGAAAGCGGAAAAGCTATTAACTTGGAGCTGGCTGTATGCTTACTTCGTTACAGAAGAACAGTTTAAGTTGTTCCAAACCGCAGCTGCAAATAAAGTTGACTTTAGTAGTTCAAATGGTATAGGTCTTGACCCGGAAACCTATTCTACTTTCAATCGAGAATACCCTTGGTCACCTAGCTGTTATTCCGTCAATCAGAACAACACGAAAGAATCAGGGGTGTCAATCAAAATATCAGAGGCAGAAGTAGAACAGGAGGTTGTTGATACCAAGTTTTTAGAACAGTACATTAAATTAATTGAAGCAGATCCGACTCGAGTGCTTTCCGCTCAAGAGTTAAACAAAAAGCTCTATAAAACGGAGGTTGTAAGAAAGCCCGTTCAGAAGCAAGTTGGAAAAATTATGCACGCAAGTACCAATCTTGTGTGGGAGAGTGAATATGATGCCTCAAAGGATAATACACTTTCCATGAATGTGCCCTGCCCAATGCTTATTGAACAGCTTCATCTTCATCAGGCAGACATTGATGGTTTGTACTACGATTCAAATGAAAAAATTGCAGCGTTTGATCTGAACATCTCACAGAAAGAATCAGGAGTAGTCCTTCGAAAAGACCTATTAGATGCTTTTCTGAAAAAAAACAATTTGAATTTAATTTGGTTTGTACGAGCATCTAAAGAACTTCATAGCGGTGAAGATTTAGGGATACTTCGCTATGGTGATAGAAGTGGCGCATATTTTTACAATGGAACAGAAATAACATCAAATATTTATATTGTGGAACAACGGTAAATCATTAATGATATAAGAGGAGCGTGATGCCTAGCACGACTTACAGGCCTTTAACTGGACGGTTTAGCAACATGACACATTGGATGGTGCAAACTGCCTGACCGTTGGAAAGCGGCATTTGAGCCAGAGAGAAGCAGCTATGGAGGCAGTACAAGCGATTGGCCTAAATCAGATTTGCGATGTAGAGGGTTCTGTATTTGTTGGATATGAGCAATATGGCGCAATGTTCAGCAGCAGATTGGAAGAAATGACCTCTAAATTTGTGCGAGATAGCAGTGAATGAAAACTGCCGTTTGTAGCAGATCTGTAGCAAATTGTATCAATTTAACGAATTATCGTTCTAAAAATCGAAAAGTCATCATGCATCACACGCAGGGGGTCTGGGGTTCGAGTCCCTAATTCTCCACCAAATGTGAATCAGGCGAACCCCCCACGATCTACTTCGTGGGTGCGTTCTTCGTCCTGACCATGCCGCTCCCTGAGCGGTGAAGAAATAGGCACTCGGCCTTGATAGCCGGGTGCCTTTTCTTTTTTGCCCTGCTGACAATATAAACAACATAGTGCGGTCAATAATTGTGCATTGTACACCTTGATAGCAATGCGTATGTATGGTAATATACAGACACAATAAAGGACGGGGGTAAATCAAAAATGACCGCTAAATACTTCGCAAACTCTGCAAAATATCAGATCACGCTGAACCGCAAAGAGGCCGAGGTTCTCGCCTACTATGGCAGCTCCTACGACTACCTGATCACCGCTCTAAAGCTGTGGAGCGATGAGTCCGCTGAGTTGAAGATCTTCGTCGATAACAAATTCACCGTCATGGCCGACCTGAACCGGGCACTGGCCGCCAGCAAGAATTAAGGAGGGCATCGCAATGAAGAACGTTCTGGTTGATATGCTGAAGGCTCAGGGCTTCATCGCTGCACAGTCCACGGAGTTTGCGTGTGAACACACGCTGCTCTCCAAAAAATACGAGAAGCAGGTGCAGACCTGCTGGTACGGAGAGCATACCTCCACGCTGGATGTTAAGCTGTTCGTCAATCTGGAGGCCGGGGTTTGCCGGGTGTGGTTCTACTCGGACGGTCGTCGGGAAGCCTACAAGGAGCGGTGGTACTCCACCCTCGGCAAGCGCACCTATAACGCCATCGCCGAGACCGTCAAAAACGCAGGGTTTGAGATCTGAATAACGAAAAGGCCACCGGCAGAACGCCGGGGGTTTTCTTATTCCTCTTGTTTCTTCTCTCCGGCCTCCGGCTCGATTAGGTCCTCGATCTGGCAGCCGAGAACCTTTGCCAGCTTGAGCAACTGGTAAACGTCACGGGGTACCCGGAGGCGGCGGCACCATGACTCAATGGTCCGAAGCGGCACCCCGCTCTGCTTGGACAGGTCGGATCTGGTCATGCCCTTTTCGATCAGCTTTTTGTCGATGGGGGTCATGTTCTCGGTCAATGTCAGTTTTCTCATGCGGCGATCACTCCTTTTCAGGGTCTATTATACTGCGTATGTATGGCTTTGTCAATTTGACGAAATAACCATACACACGCATTGTTATTTGTGCAGTATACATCTTGATAACCATACGCGCGTATGGTAATATATAATCACAGAAAGGAAGGTAAACAAAATGAAGGAATACAGAGGTCAGCGCATCGAGAACCTGTACGCATTTCTAAAGGGGACCAAGGAGGACGAGATCATCGTTCGGACCACTCGTGTGGCTGGCGGCTGGCACGATAACGAGTTCGACGCAAAGGCTGCGGGATTTGCGATCTCCCGCTTCACCAATAAGGAGATGGAGGCTCGGCATGAATTCTCTGAATGCTACCGCCTCACTCGTAAATAAAGGAGGGCTGAACCATGAAGAAGATTGCAAACAAGTCCATCCCGCTGTTCCAGCTGGAGCAGAGCCATCTGGAGGGCCGCTACCGCAGCGTGGAGTACACGCACATGATCGTCAACGGCTACGAGGTCAGGTGGCCGAGCTGGATGAACTTCATGGCTGCGCTTGAAGATCACACCGCAGAGTTCTTCGTTCCGGGTGGGACGTGGGAGCCGCTGGGCGATGATAAGCCGGAATTTTAAGGAGGGGTCGTGATGGGTTATCAGATGAGCGATTACGAACTGCGGGCCGGGTACATTGCGATTCGTACCGCAGAGGACATGGAGAGGATAATCGGGAAGAAGGTCCTTGCTACGAACGACTACTTCATCCATCTGAAACGCGATCTCCGTGAGTGGATCAGGCGTGATGATGGAGAGCCTCGCAACGTGATCTTCTTTGACGGCGGCGGGCGCATTGCTCTGGAAGAGCTGCCAGTCAACCCTGAATGGTGCCGGGAAGATGTTGAGGCGTGGTTCATGGAGAATCGGTACATCCACGGAGTGAATTCTCAATACGACTGTACCGGGTGCCTGTTTACCGAGTGGTTCAAAGTGTTCAGGCGGCGGGGCCGCTGGTACGCATATCACTGCATCGGGATGGATATTTAAGGAGGGCGAAATCATGAAAATGGTGAACGCAAAGGGCGAGGCAGTCTATTTCAACCGGGCATGGAAGCACGGGAAGGAGACATGGGTGGTTCAGGGCATCGGCGAAACGCTTGTGATCGGGCGTGACCGCCAGAAGCGCAGGAGCCGTACGTTCACCCAGCTGCCGCAGGCTGAGAAGTACCTTGCTCGTATGGGATTCAAAGCCGCCCCTTGAGCCTTGATTTTTCCAACGGAAAAAACACCCCCGGAGAAGCGTGTAAACTCTCCGGGGGTGTAACTTTATTCTGAATACGCAAAACGCCACGCAGGGGCTTTCTGTGCGGGCGCAGAAAAGGGCAGGTGCTTTTGTGCATCTGCCCTTTGTTTTGCGTGTGGTTTTACTCGCTGCAGATCCACTCTGCGTAGCGGAGATTGAGCCACCCGGCTCCGCTCTTGAGTCTGCCGTAGCTGCCTTGCACCTCGGTGATGGTGAAGATGTTCGGGCCACGGACGACCACGGTGGCGGGGTACTCGCTGCCGGGGCCTTTCCGGGCGGCGACCATCGGGACGGTCACCCGAACCAGAAAGGGCGGCTGCGCCACATTGTGCCGTGTCAGGTTGTACCGCTCGATCATGGCGCAGAGAACCTCGACGTAGTCCGGGGCGGTGGCGTACCCGCCGTCCTTGATAATCTGGGCGGCGGTGCGGTAGTCCAGCTGCCAGCGTAGTCCCTTGTACCGCAGGTCGGTGCCGCTCATCGCCCCGGCGAGGTATGCGCTGTGGTCGGTGATGGAATCCTCGACGTTGGCGTACACACGGAACTCGGAGGGCTGCCGGACGGTCTCTCCGCTGCTGGCCTCCGAAGATACCCACGTCATGCTTTTCCCGGTCCATGTGGAGCCGGGCCAGTTGTTGCCGGAGAGGTTCTTCTTCATCCCGAAGCAGTTGTTAGAAGCCGAGGCCAGCGGAGACCGGCCCCAGAAACTTTCGATGATGAACTGGGCGAGGGTGATTGCTGCCGGGATGCCGGACGTGACGTTGTCTAAGGTGGCCAGCGGTGCGACCTTTTTGATGACCGCTTCGTGGGACAAATACTTCAGTTCTTCTGCTTGCATGGTGCCCTCACTTTCTGGCGGTGTACTTCAGGCTGATCCACCCGGCACCGCTTTTCAGCTTGCCCCAGCCGCCCTGCTGCTGCACGATGGTGAATGACTGCCCCTTGCTCACAGTCTGGGCGACGGCGTAGCTCGTGCCCGGTCCTTTGCGGACGTTCAGGCTGCTGGCCGTGATCTGAACGGTGAACGGCTCCGGGACGGCCTCTGCGCCCAGCCGCTTGTTGACCTCGCTGGCGATGTACGGGAACTTGCTTTTGAGGTATGGGCCGGGGCAGAGCGTGGACTTGAAGTAGCAGTGCATCGTGAGGTTCCCGGTCTTGTCGCCGGTGAAGTTGAGCCTCTGGATGCCGTTGCGCTTGCAGATGTCTACGCACAGGTCGATGAGCGAGGCCATCGCCTTGTCGCTCACAGTCCAGTTCGGACCGAGGGTGTTGTTTGCCACCTCGATGGTGACGGCCTGATTATCATTGTCCGGGCTGCTGGAGGTCCATGCCCGGTCCTTTTCCTCGACGTACATCCCGATGCGGCCATCGGTGCCGATGCCGTAGTTGGAGCTTGCCTTTCGGCTGGTCGGGGCAAAAACTGCGCCGCACTGCTCCACGGTCAGATTTCCAGCCATGTGGTGGATGGTGATCTTGCGGATGGGCTTCTTGCGGGGGCTTGTCCTGTTCGGGCTGATCTTGGTGTAGGAGATCAGAGAACTGTTGCTCATGGGAGCGACCTCCTTTCTCCCCGGCGGGCTGCTGCACCAACCGGGGAAGGTCTGAATGTGTTAGTCTTTGGTGATCTCGTCGGCGATGTTCTCGGCCACCTCGTCCATCTCCTTGATGGCGGCATCGATGAAAGCGTCCAAGAAGGGCGTGACCTCGATGTTCTTCATCTTGAGCAACTTGATGACCAGAGCGTGCTTGTCGGTCTTGGGAATCTTGCCAGCTTCTGCGGCTTTCTCTGCGCCCTTGACCAGCTTGCGGACCAGCGAGAAGATACGCTGCTCACGGAGCCAAGGAATGCCGATCTTGGCAGCCATGAACATGGCAATGGTTCCGATGATCTCCATAACGCTGGGAAGAATGGCGGTTGCGATTTCGGTGATATTCATAGCTTTCCTCCTGTTAGATGTCGTTCGTTTCGTGAGCCTTTTTGTTCAGGTGCTTCTCCAGCTTGTCGAGTGCATCCTTGCACGGGCCGTTGCAGCCCTGCTCGATCAAGCCCTGCAGGGCACCTTTCAGGCCGTAGCAGAGCAGCGTCTGCTCGTCCTCAATGGACTTGATGAAGTCGCTCTGCTTGCGGTTGATCTGAAAGACCTTGTAGACGGCCACGATCACACCGATGATCACGCCGATGGACGAGATCACCGATGCGGCCTTGATTACGGTGTCGAGGTCAATGTACATCTTCCTCCACCTCCCCTCTGGCCGGACTGGGCAGAATGGCAGAACAGGCGCACTCGATGTCATGCAGCGATTCTTCCTCGGCCGCAACGGCACCCAGCTGCTGAAGCTGTTCGTTCTGCGCCTTGGCGATGCGGAGAAGGGTCGCCACGGCATCGGCTAAAAAGTCGATGAGTTCCAGCCCGCCAGAGGAGTTAGGCATCCTTGTAATCCTCGCCAGTGATGGTTTTGTAGTCGTCCTCGGTGATGGTGCCCTTTTTGACGCGGGCTGCGATGCCAGCCTTGGTCAGGCGACCGTGTTCGTAAAGGCGAGACAGGCTCTCAACTAAGGTAGTGGTAGTCATATTACAAAACCCCCTGTTCAATCAGCTGCATGGTGTAGTCGTCAATGGCCTTGCTGGTGTCGATCTCGGTGATCGAGACCAGCATCTGATACTCGGAGAACGTGATCTCCCGGCTCTCGCACTGGTAGTCGGTGTAGGCCGGAGTGCCGTCCTGTTCAGGATGCTCCACGGCAGTGATGTTGCGCCGCTGGATGTAGGTCTCCGGGCCGATGATCTGGAGTTCTTCAGGCTGACTGGAGCATACTTCGGTTACCCAAGGTTTCATGGTTCTTTTTCCTCCGATCTAATTTTGAGATGATTTCTTTGAGCTTGCCGATCTTTACGTTCGGTTTGATTCTGCGCTTGAAGCACTCGTAGGTGTCGGTGCAGGAAAACCAGCCCATGTAGCTCAGCATGGCTGCGATGTTGTGGCGGCAGTAGCTGCGCCCTGCCTCTTTCGCTTTGTGGAGGTGCCGGGCCGTCTGTGTGGCCTTGAGCATGATCCTCTTGCGGATGATGGTCTTGTCCCGGTAAAATACGAAGCCCATAAAATCCAGCGGTCGGCCCATTGCTTTCCGCTTGCCCTGATAGAAGAACTTGCAGACCTGCCTGTTCTTCTTCAGCTTCAAACGGAACCGCCGCCCCAGCATCTTTCGGATCTGAACGTCGGCGTTATGCAGGGCTTTCTTGGCTGCTGCATAAATCGTCACATCGTCCATGTACCGCACGAGTTTGTTGAGGCCGGGGATCTCGGTTATCAACTTGTCGAGCGGCTCCAGCAGGTAGTTGGCCAACCATTGCGAAATGTAGAACCCCAGCGGGATACCTTTTTTGAACTCCCGGAGGCACAGCCAGATGATGTGGAGAAACCACTCATCCTTAATCCTGATTGCAAGCTCCCGCATCAAAACGTCCAGCCGGATGCTGTCGTAAAAATGCCGGATGTCAACTTTCAGGAAGTTCCGGGTGCCTTTCGGATCTGAACGGATCCACCTCTCAATCCTGCGCTTGGCGTAATGTGCGCCGCGTTTCGGGAAGCTGCCGCAGCTGTACTTGTATGCGGTGCCGGTGATGATCGGCTCCAACACCAGCACGATGATGTGGTGCAGCCATTGTTCGTGGATCTCCGGCTCGAAGATCTTCCGGGTTTTGCCGTGTTCGTAGATGATCTTTGGGGTGTGCTTGTGGGGCTTGAATCCGAGTTTCGGGTTCTGGACTTCTATTCCATCGGGTTTGGTGTTCAAAATCATATCGTGCATCTTCTGGACTTCATCGTCCAGATGGGCATCGATATACTTTACCTCCGCTCGGCGTGTTTTGCCTTTCCGAAGGTTCTTGTATGCCTTGCGGATTGTTTTCTCCGAAAGCATTGCTTGATACAGATACTTGTACTCTTTCAACTTGTACGCCTATAAGATATTTTTTCTTCTATCTCCTGCACCCGGCAGGTGCGACCGCTTTACCGGGTGCCCTGTATCGGACCTATTTTCACTCATCTTTCCAATTATGGCGAGTAAGCCGTATTTCAACGGTCAGCGGTGTAGGCTGCGCCCATCATGGCGCAGTGCATAAAATGCAGAGTGCGGCGGCTTTGGCGAAGGATGTAGATTGCAGATAGAATCAGGCCGAGCCGATGTTCCAGTTCGCATTGCCAGCGTCATTGTTCAGATTGATGCACCGAGGCCCCGTATTGGTGCCATTGTTGCAATTACCGAACCGTAGGCCCACCGAAGGTGACGCCGCCGCACTCCCCTTATTTATTTTTCAAAAATGAATAATCGATTTAGGCTCCACTGGGGGAGTTGCGCTGCGCGCACCCCCAGACCCCCCTGCGGGGCGGTTTACACCGCCACGCCTACAGGTGGTAACAGGAGAATGGCCGAGCCGATGCTCCAGTACGCATTGCCAGCGTCAGCGTTCAGATGGAGGCACCGAGGCCCCGTAATGGTGCCATCGTTGCAATGACCGAACCGTAGGCCCACCTTTGTGCCTTCGGCATGGTAATAAACACCGTCGCAGCCGCCGAGGACGGTGCTGCCGTTGAACGGCTCAATGGCGACGGCTCCGAAACCGGGCACCGTGGTGTAGTGGGAGGGGTAGTCCCACTTGTCAGCATCGGTGGACGGCAGGACGATGCCGGTGTTGTTGTAGGTTGCCCCGGTCACATCGTAGGCGTAGTTCTTGCTGACCTTGTAGTCGCCGTTCACCAGCAGGGTGTACGGATCGCGCACCCACTGCTGGTAGCTGCCCAGCACGATGGAATGGAAAATCTTATTCAGGCTTTTCTTGTCGGTGGTGGCGTAAAACTGGCCACCGCCCACAATAGCGTTCTGCTTGACACCCATGGTCGGGGTTAGGCTCTGGTCGTAGCCGGAACAGTTGCCATATCCGAACACATCCTGAATGTTGGAGTTCTTGCCGAACATGAGCAGCAGGTCTGCGATGGTTTCGACGATTGCGCCGCCGAGGAACTTGGCACGGTTGCCGACCGCATCGATGGCGGTTTTCTGGGCGGCGGTGGTCTTTCCGTAGTCGGGCTGGAGGCCGGACAGGGAGCGCATCTTGTCCTCGACGATGGAGCCGTAGAACATGGGCAGCCATACGCCCTCCAGTTCCTTGTTGTCCGGGTCGATGAAGCCGACAGGCTCGTAACCCTCCCGCTTGGTCAGGCTAAACTTCACGATGCGGTCATCGCCGACGACGGTTTCATTCTTGTAGATCTTCTGGAGCCAGCTGAATGCGCCGCCGTCGTAGGAGGTGTTGGCCACATCCGAAGCGGAGCCATCACGGTACTTCTTGGTGTAGTCGTTGTCCTGAAGGCGATAGTCCGGGGTGCCGTCCGAGCGGACCATGTAGGGCTTGTTGGCTTCCAGAATCTCAAAGCCAGCCCAGTCGTTCAGGGAGATGCTGCCGTTCGTGTTGCGGCTCACCGGGGTGAAGTTCTTGTTCAGACCGATGTACTCGATGCGCTGCGTTGGGCTGAGAATGTTCATGTGTTCGATGAAGCCGTAGATCGGGTCGACCGCCAGAATGTTGTAGACCTTGTCCAGCGTTTCCTTGTCGGCGATGTAGGTTTTTTCTCCTGCCATTATTCCGCTACCTCCTGAAAATAAATAAGGCCGTTGTCGATGCCGATGATGTACTTCTTGCCTGTGGTGTCATCATAGGCATACTGTTTGTTCGGCATCTGGATCGTGACCTCCGTGGCGTTGCTGACCTCCAGCAAGAAGTCGATGGTGATCGTGGACGGCAGCAGGTCGTTGAATGCGGGCATATAGTCCCACTGGTCCGTTTCTGCGATGGCGAGTGCGTAGAGGATCTCGCCCTCATCCGGGTCGATGGCGAAGATGCCGATCTCCTTGACGTAGTAGCCGTTCTTGAGGTTTCCGCTGTCCTGATGGTTCGACATGATGAACTTGACAAAGACGTTGGAGGAATTCTGAACGGTGGTCGTGGTCAGGGGGAAGGTCTGCTTCTGCGACTTGAGAGCGGTGCGAGCAGCGAGGTTCTCGCCGCTCGTGTAGCTGCCATTGCCAGACGCTGCTTTGGTCAGCTTGATAGTGCAGCGTCCGGCCTGTGCCTTGGCGAGAAGGGCGATGCCCTTTTTCGTCAAAACGGATTCTTTGAAAATTCCGGCCATTATGATACCTCCTGTCAAAGAATGATGGTGTGTGAACTGGCTGCTACGGATACCGGGGCGCTCTGTGCAGCGATGGCTTTCAACTCGGCGGTGTTGAAATTGTTGAGAATCCAAACGGTTCGGCTCTCAACGAGAACCACTGAGTTGACGGCTTGTGCTGTTGCGATGTCCCGCTTCCGGGATGCAGCGTGGTTCAGGATGTTGGTGCTGGGGGCCGAAAAGCCGCCAGCGGGGATAAATATTGCACCCTGCGCCGCTGTGGTGCGGGCGGGGATGTGGTTGTAGATATGGGCTGCCGGGGCTGCTGCCATTGCTGCAGCGGAGGTCTCCACGAGATCTGCGTTCCCGGTCCTGCCCTGCGGGTGATTGGTGATTGATGCGGACGGTGAAGCGGCGAGGGATGCTGCTGCGGATTCCTGAATAGCCCCGCTGGCCATGGTCTGGTGGTGGTTCAGCACTGGGCGGTGCGGTTCCGAAAGAGACCCGGAGGCAGCGTACATCCGCATCTTCTCGTGCCGCTCGATCAGGATTCTGCGAATGTGGGAGCGAACATTCTTTACTCGCTTGACTATACGTGTAAAAAAAGTTGTGGCATCTGGCGTCAGCTGTCCGTTGGTCACGATGTCAAATGTGCCAGGATTTTTCGGTTCTTCGGCGAAATCCGGCCACTCAATTACTTTTCCCTCTCCAAAAACAGCCTGAATCAATTCTTCTACGGCTGACACGGTTCCCGCTCTCGCTGACCACAGGAAACTCTTTTTGATAATCTCCCGTTTTGCCTCGATGTTCAGGCTGTCAACGTAGTAAGGGGTGCGGAGTTCCACGGCCAGAACGTCTAGGATGTTTTCCTGCAGGTCGTCAATGACGGACATGGTACGCGTCTGAGCCAGCTCCTGCATGATGCGCCGCTTCTCCTGCAGAATGGCGTAGGAGAATGCGATTACCTCCGGGTCATACCTGTAGGCGTTGTTGAGCAGGTCGGTGATCTGGCCGTTGTAGAGATCAGTCATCTTCCAGACCTCCGTACACGATGTTGATGGTTCCGGGCTGCGCTGCCTCTGTGGTCGAGACCACGGTGAACGCTGGGGAGCGGATCACTGCCCGCTTTGCTCCGGCTGCCCGGATGCGGTGTTCCAGCTCACTTGGGTTGATGTCCTTTCCGATGTTGCTTCGCTGCCACAGGACGTAGGCGTTCACGGCTTCAGTCACCTCGCTCTGGATGGTGACCGCCTGTGCCATGTCGCTGCGGTTGATGTAGTAGGTCACATCGACGCTGAAGGTCTGGACTGCCGGAGCGGAGCAGGTGACGTTGTCCGTGATGGGCCGGATCGTCTTGGAGTTCAGGGATTCCTGAAGCCCTTTCAGAAATCCGCTGCTGGGGAGGGTACCGTCTTTCATCAGAGCGTAAATCACGACCTTGCACGGCTCCGGGGAAAACGGAACAACGTCGCCCACTTCGGTGCTGTAGGTCTTGGCCCAGTAGATGTAAGACCCCTCAGATCCTGCTGTCGATTCCGAATCCGGGGCGAGGAAGATTCGCTCGGCGAGGCTTTTGTCTGTTTCGAGGTCTGCGCCGCCGCCGCTCTCGGTCACGTTGGAAACGCTCTCCACATAGGCCACCGGGTCCACGATGGTGGAGATCTGACCGGGCATATAGCCATTGCCAGTGATGCCCTCCACGGTGCAGGTGGCCTGAATGTCCACGCTCTCTTTCCCGGCCTCGACCTCGCCGTATTCCGAGGTGGCGAAGTATACACCATCGCCGTTGGTGACGCGGGTTCCGGCTGGGATGCCGATGGCGTAGCCTCTCGGCTCCGAAAGAGTGAAGCGGATAGTCGTGGTCGCTGCTTTCGGCTGCTGCCGAATCACGCCACGATTGCCGCCGAGGTTGTCCAGAAATTCTCCGTAGCTGTACTTGAGCAGGTCCTGTTTGCCAGCCCGGTCGGTGTACATCTCCAGCTGGTAAAGATCCAGAGCGACGCTGTAGATCAGGATGCGCATCGGGTCTGCAGGTGCAAGGCTGCGGCTCTTCCCGGTGACCTCCTTGTACTTTTTTTCAAAGTTGGAGACCATGCGGTTCATCATCGCATCGACCGTATCGTTGTCAATGAACGAAACCTCCGGGAGGTCGAAAACGGATTGCAGGGTATCAGGCAATAGAACACACCACCTTTGCTTTCAGGCTGCCGTTCATCACGGCGACTTCGTCCGTGCCCTCGAAGCTTACCTCGCAGGATTCAACTCGCGGCTCGTACTTTTCGATTTTCTCCATGATTTCCAGTGCCACTTCGTTCATGGCTACCTGCGCCGGGTGAGACACGGAATCGTAGCTAATTCCGAAATCCCGGTAAAGCGGGCAGGTGCCAGCAGGGGTCAGGATGATGTTTCTCACGCACCGAGCGATGTCCTCCAGTTCGGTGCTGTCACCATCGAAGCTGACTTGTACGTCAGAGATCTGCATCGTATCCCTCCCATCAAAGATATTCTTCCATCGTCAGGGTCACCTTTGCTTTGACAATCTCGCCCCGGCTGTAGACCACCTCATAGGCGGTTGAGGCATTGGTGATCTTCCAGCGGTGCTTTCCGACCCTCCGAAAGCCGATGACCAGCATCTGAACGTCGCCTGTCTCGACGCAGTGGTTGATGTAGTCCATCATCAGCCGTGGGTTGACACCAAGCTCTGCATTGAGCTGGATGTCAAAGGTAATCTGTCCGAGGCCGGGGCGGATGAACTCGGATTGATCTTTCAGTCCCATGCGGCTGTGCGTGGCCCACACTGCGGAAGTTGTGCGCTTGAAGTTCTCCGGCGTAAAAATGCGCCGGTCGGAGGTCTGGAAAATCAGGCCGAGGCCCCAGTTTCCGATTATCATGGCAGATGCCTCCTACTCTTAGGGTATTGGTGGTGTTGTCTGGCTGAACGGTCCTTGTGCAGTGTGCTTGTGCTGCTGCAGGCTGATCATTCCAGCTTTGACATCGTCCGTGGCGGTGACCCCTTCGTGGGTGGTAATCTGCTTTTCGACCAGCAAGGTCTTTTTGAGGGTGGTCTCTTTTTTGACCGTGACCTTTTCCAAGAATTCCACCTCCGGGGAGTTGATGGTGATCTTCTTGCTGGCCATGATGGTCATGGTGCCGTCCTTGCTGGCCTGAATGGTGCAGCCGCCGACCTGAATCGTCCAGATCTCGGTGGCGGTCACCTCGGCGGTACCATCTATGGTCTGGCTGTATGCCTTGGCCCCGGCATCGTAGGTCTCGTTTGCGGTACCCGGCTCGTTGGAGTACTCCTTGCGGTACACTCCCTCCCGGCCATCTGCGGGCTGGTAGTCGCCGTGCCACACCGGGCCGATGATCACGCCAGCACAGCTGCCGTTCGAGAGATGCCCCACGAGAACCTGATCGCCGATCTTGGGCATCCAGTATTCCCATGCGAGGAACGGCAACTCTGAAGTTGTGCTGCCGTCCTTGTCCTCGTAGGAAACTCTGGCCGTGCCCTCCGGGTAGTTGATGCTGCTGATCTTTCCGATGCGGAGGATATTGCTGTCGGCCACTGGATCACCTCCTAGTTGGGGTTTATCCACGAGCCGGGGACACTCTTGGCGGTCGTGAGGTTGAGCATACCCTGCGACATGTTGAAGATGTAGTAGGTCCCGGGCCGCCGTACCCCGGACGGGTTTCCGGGTTTGACTTGCCCTGCTGCTGCCTCGGCTGCGGTGTAGTATCCCTTTTTCGTGGTCTTGAGTTCGTAGGTGTCGCCCTTAGTTGGAGTGCCGCTGGGGGAACTCTCGCTATTTTTGGAGGACGACGATTTTTGGCTTTTGGACCGCTCCGCGACCGTGCTGGACTGAGTTTTTACATCGGTGATGCGCTTCTCCACCTTTCGGAGTTTCAGGGCGGTCTTGTATCCGCTGTCCCCGCCGAGCGTGTGAATTGCCTTGTCGACGTAATACTTGCCGCTCAATTTGCCGAGGCCAACGATCAGGACGCAAGCTGTTGCGAAAATGTACCACTTCCCCTTGAGCGTAAGGTTCAGGGTCGTAGTGCCTTTGTTTGCGCTGTTCAGTGCGGCCAGAGCGATGGCGGTCGCCTCGGTCAAATTTTCTGCGGCCTCGTTGCAGGTCAGGATGCGGTCTCCATCTCCGGCCTCGACCGTGAAGGTCTTGTTTTTCTTGGAGTTGGTGTACTCGTACTTGACCCCGGTGTAAGTCCCGGCGATGGAGGTGTTCCATGACCAGTTGGGGTCGAAGTCCTTTTCTGTGAGGATTGCAATGGTCGGCTTCTGTTCGTATGCGGCCTCGTCGAAGACCACGATCTTGTCGTTGAAGATCTTCATGGCGAAGCCGTATTTTGTGACCAGCGAATTGTAAAAGCTGCAATCGTCTTGATCGTTCTGCTCTACCTTTTCGATGGTCATTTCCTTGGCCTCGTAGAACAGCGCAATCCCGGCCCGCTCCGCGACCTTTTGCCCGATCTCCTTGAGGTTTGTTTTCTCGTAGGTCTGGGTACGCTTGGTCGATTTGAAGCTGCTTGTGGCCGGAATCGCCACGCCGTCCAAAGACATTTTGATAGGATTGCCCTTGAAAGAGAAATCATCCACGCAAAATGCGCCACACAGGAAAGAGGTTTTGATGTTGTCCGCGTCCCAGTTCTGGGTTCTGATCGTTGGCTTCAGGCGGTCCCCGGTTTGTGGGAACCATGGCCCAATCCACTTTCGGTCCCGGTCGTTCAACTCGACGCTGATCGTGTCGCTGGAACCGCTGGACACATCGGTGTAGGTAAAAGAGGCGAGGTATGGGGAAACCTGCGCCGTGGCATTTTTGCCGTTGTACAAAAGTGCGACGGATGCCTTGCGTGGCTCCACTTGCTACCGCCTCCATTCGGGCAGGTCGTCTGCTTCCACGAAGGACGCTTCCTCCGAAACCTCCGGCACAAAGACTTCAACCCCTGCGGGGAAGATCTCTGTGTCGAGGAGCCGGATGTTCTTCCTCGCTTCCATCAGGACCTGAATTTTGGTTTCATCGCCGTAGGTGGCACGAGCGATGGTGTCGAACGTGTCACCCTGAACCGTTGTGTAGATCGCCATCGGCTGCCCTCCTGTTAGAAGTCTGTTCGGTCATGGTCCCGCTTGTACTTGTCCATCATCTCGTTGAATTCCTCTTGCGAGATTCTGCCAGCCTCGACCAGATCCTCTTTGGACGGTGTGCCGCCGTAGAACTGGTAGGTCGGGTTGTAGACGATGGAGGGAGCGGGGCCGGGCTGCCCACCGCCAGCCGGTGCGGGCTGCGGGCGGTTTCCTCGCAGGGCTTCCAGCAGGGCCGCGATGTCGTAGCCGGTGCCGGAAATGCCCCGCAGCTTGTCCGCGAGGAACCCCAGCCCGGTGCCGATCATGTTTCCAAGGCTGCCGTCGCTGTTCCCGGCGTTGGCTGCCTGTAGGGTGTCGGCCAGCATGGAGCGCATCTGCGTCCACAGTTCCGAGAGCGGGAGAACGGCTTCTTTTCCGGCCTCGCCGCCGCCCAGCAGTTTGTTGCCCATCGCGCCGAAAATCTGCGCACCGTTCAGGATGCCGCCCTCTTTGTACCATTCGATTCCGAAGTGCGGAACGCTGGGCGGGGAGAGCGAGAAGTCGCCGGTGATGCTGACATGGGGCAGCTTCAGCTTCGGCAGGGACCAAGAGAAATTGAATTTCTGCTTGATGGCCGAGATCACGGAGCCGACCGCGTTCTTGGCAGCCTCCATCTTGCTCACAATGGAGTTGTAGATGCTGCCGAAGATGTTCTCCACGGTCGTGCGGGCGGCAGTCAGTGCGGTGGAGACTACCGTTCGGATACCGGCCACCGCACTGCTGACGGC
>ERZ1034763.273-NODE-273-length-27462-cov-4.825592_pt1 | contig 27462 bp, 27 predicted proteins | sample MGYA00520701_ERZ1034763 | MGnify/ENA primary metagenome ERZ1034763 (study PRJEB33766, sample SAMN09781707) | gut metagenome | biome: gut microbiome | host: Homo sapiens | place: Madagascar | study: EMG produced TPA metagenomics assembly of the PRJNA485056 data set...
TCTTCGGGTAGTACCTCACCGGGATGAAGAAGGACATGGTACCTTTATGGCAGGGCTTGCGGCAGGAAGGGAAAAACTTTCGGAGAAATTTGCCGGAGTAGCACCCTATGCACAGATTGCCATGGTAAAGCTGAAGCCGGCAAAGAAATATTTAAGGCGTTTTTATTATATTCCGGAAGCTGCAAAGGCTTATCAGGAAAATGATATTATGGCGGGGGTGGCATATCTGACCAGACTGGCGGAACGATATCGCCGCCCTCTGGTGATTTATCTTGGGCTTGGAAGCAATTCCGGGGATCACAGTGGAAACAGTGTGATTTCGTATTATCTTAATTATGTTTCCTTCAAGCGGAATACGGCAGTTGTGGTAGCAGCAGGGAATGAAGCTACTGCCAGACATCATTATTACGGAGAAGTTGCATTCGGGCAGCAGAGTGATGTGGTAGAAGTAAATGTGGAAGATGCAGTGGCGGGTTTCCATATTGAAATGTGGGCAAAGGCTCCGGAGCTTTATTCGGTGCGGATTATATCGCCAACAGGAGAGCGGACGGCAGGTGTCCGGGTGCAGCAGGATGGCAGAGAGGTATACCGTTTTGTATTTGAAAATACACAGGTTATCATTGATTACCACATTGTTGGCACTGCCACAGGAGATCAGCTTATTTATATCCGGTTTGACCGGCCCACCAGAGGCATCTGGACGATTGAGGTAAATGGCGATTACAGTATAGAAGGAAGATATCACATGTGGCTTCCGATTACCGGACTGATTGCCGGTGATATTTCCTTTATTCGTTCTAATCCGGATACGACAATTACCATGCCGGGAAATGCAGCTGCACCGATGACAGTAGGTGGATACAATGCAGGAAATGACAGTATTTATCTGAATTCCAGCAGAGGATACACTGCATCGGGACTGGTAAAGCCGGATTTTGCAGCACCGGGTGTCAATGTGATTGGACCGGCACCGGGCAACCGGTTTGAGGCAAGAAGTGGTACCAGCATTGCAGCGGCAATTACTGCAGGAGCTGCAGCACTGTATCTGGAATGGGCAGTAGAGCGTGGTTATAATACTGATATTACAAATGCAGAAATTAAAAATGATTTTATCCGCGGTGCGGTGCGGTTAGAAAGCAGAGTTTATCCGAACCGGGAATGGGGATATGGAACCTTAAATCTCTATCAGACCTTCGAACAGTTGCGCCGGACATAGGAGGTTCTTGTTTGCATAGAATAACTGCTTCTGTGGGATTCTATATAGAAAACACGAAGCAGGAGGGTAAAGATGAAGCAGGAACATGCAATTGATTTACGAAAGGCAGCCATTATCGGATGTGGGTTTGTCGGCTCTGCCACTGCATTTACACTGATGCAGAGCAAGCTCTTTTCCGAACTGGTTCTAATTGATGTGGATAAAGCAAGAGCGGAAGGAGAGGCCATGGATATCAGCCATGGAATGCCATTTGCCGCACCGATGAAAATATATGCCGGAAGCTACGATGACATTGTGGATGCCGACATTATTATCATTACGGCAGGAGCAAACCAGAAACCGGGAGAAACAAGGCTTGAGCTGGTAAAGAAAAATGTAGCCATTTACAAAAATATTATCCCGGAAATCGCCAGCAGAAGGTGTCGTGGCATATTACTCATCGTATCAAATCCGGTGGATATACTGACACTGGCAGCATTGAAATTATCCGGTTTTCCGGAAAACCGAGTAATCGGTTCCGGAACTGTATTGGATACTGCCCGGTTAAAAAATATGCTGGGAAAACAGCTTGGCATCGACAATCGTGGTGTGCATGCATTTATTGTAGGAGAGCATGGAGACAGTGAGGTGGCGGTATTCAGTTCTGCCAACGTATCCGGCATTCCGTTGGAACAGATTTATAAGCTGCGTGGCTATGAGGAATATGAAAGTCATACGAAGCGTATATATGAAGAAGTAAAGAACAGTGCTTATGAAATTATAGAGCGTAAGCAGGCAACCTATTATGGAATTGCAATGGCGATTAAGCGGATTTGTGAATGTATTGTCAGGGATGAACATTCGGTGCTTCCGGTGTCCAGTCTGATGCATGGGCAATATGGCATTTCTGATATCGTGCTGAGCATGCCGGCAGTGGTGGATGCCGGTGGCGTGGAGCAGATTCTTCCAGTGTCATTAGACGAAGAAGAGCGGGCAAGGCTTCATGCGTCAGCAAAAGCACTGCGGGATGTGATTGCTGACATAGAATTATAGAGCAGGCGGAGCAGAAAGAGAGAAAGAAAAGGACAGAAGGAATCAGGTAGAACAAAAGAAGGAGGAGTTTCCATGAAATATTTATTACTGGTGGTATCCATTTTCGGGCTGGATGAAGGAATCAAGCAGCGGATTGATAAGAAGGAGCCGTTAGGAAAAGAAAAAAGAGTTCCAAAGCTTCCGGTTGTCATTGAAAAATATTATAACAATGGAGCCGCATTGAATCTTTTGGCGAAGAAACCGAAAATTATGCTGGGGTTACACAGTGCATGCATGGCAGGACTGATGACCATATATGGATTTGTATTAAGAAAAGGAAATACAGGACTGAAAACTGGTATGAGTATGATGGTTGGTGGCGGATTAAGTAATCTCTGGGACAGAATTCATAAGAAGCATGTGGTGGATTATATCCGCTTTGATACACCGTGGAAACGCTTTTCAAGAATTGTATTTAATATTTCCGATTTTTTTATTTTTATCGGAGCAGCAGTTTCTATGTTGTTTGCATACAGGTAAGAAAACGGGATTGCAGCCAACGGTAATAATACCGAAGGAAGCAATCCCATTTTTCTTAATCAAATTCGTTCGTTATATCTTAATCAACATAAAAAATCATTATTAAAAATCAAATTCTATATCTGAGAAAGGTACATTGAAAAACCTTGATTAGTGCAACTATTTAATTACTGTTACGTTAGTTGCCTGAGGACCTTTAGCGCCTTCTGTTACGTCAAATTCTACTGCTGCGCCTTCTTCTAAGGATTTGTAACCATCCATGTTAAGTCCTGAGTAGTGTACGAATACATCATTACCTTCTGCATCAGAGATGAATCCGTAACCTTTCTGGTTATTAAACCATTTAACTGTACCGTTCATTATAGTACCTCCACAAAAATTATCTAGCCATACGGCTATGCTTAGAATAGCATAATTTATTTTAAAAGTAAAGAAAATTAGTTGATATCGGTATAGGGGATATCATGCCCGGCAAAAAATTTTCGTATCAGCAGATCCCATTCCTGGTCGAAGGTGTGGTCTAAGGTAAAACTGCGGTAAGATACACCATTGGTACAGGAAAGAATACCATCCTGAAATTTGATGTTTAAGAAAACTCCATTCAAATCCTGGGTAGTCAGACCACTTTTACTTACTTCCAGAGTATTTTTAAGATTCTTTGGATAAAGCTGAAAGATAAAGCGGAAATAGGAGGGGGTATGTTTTCCTTTGATCAGGGCGAAGCAGTTTTCACGCAGCATGCCAAAAGGCAGGCAGCTTAAACCGGTTAGTTCCAGTTCATCCAGTTCTTCCGGACTGTAGAAATCCGGTACAAGATGTCCATCGATTTCATAGGAACCTTTTCCACGGATGGTAGCTTCTGATAATAAGAAGTGGTCAAATAAATCCGTACGAAGTAATTTATTCATAAAATCCTTTACCTGTAAAAGTTGTATTGCAATCATAGTATCCTCCTCATTTTTAAAGTGTAACACAAACCGGATAGAAAAAACAGAGAAAGTATTGTAGAATGTCTATGAAAAGAAGCAGATCGAAAGGAAATGATATGAGAAAACAAAGATTATTAACCGGTATTGCAGGAATACTTATGGCATTTCTGTTTACCGGCTGTAATACGTCATCCGTTGAAGAATGGGTAGATGAAGTAGTAGAAGATATCAATGGACAGATACCGGATAATACCTTCCTTCCGGTAGAGTCGGTTTCAGAGGAAAAATATGTATATGGCCAGCTTACGGAAGAAGAACAGCTTGTTTATGATGAGATGCTGGATGCTATTTTAAATCATCGGGAGGAGGTGGCAGTAGCTACATTAGATAAAGACGTACTGGCAAAAATGTATGAAGCAATTATGGCAGACTATGGCGGACTCTTCTGGGTGGATGGCTATTCCTATACGGAATATTCCCGGGCCGGTGTATTGACCGGGCTTAAGTTTGCACCGAAGTATACGATGGATGAAGCTGCAAGACAGGAGACACAGGCGGCAATTGATGAAAAGGTCGATGTGCTGCTTGGCGGCATTTCATCCGAGGACAGTGATTACCAGAAAGCACGGTTTATATTTGATACGCTGGTGCGTACGGTAAATTATGACCTTAATGCAGAGAATAATCAGAATATCATCAGTGTATTTCTAGAGGGAAGAACGGTGTGCCAGGGCTATGCCTGTGCCACAAAATATCTGATGGATTTATTAGATATTCCATGTACGATAGTGACAGGAACTGCCAATGGAGAACCACATGCATGGAATCTCATCGAACTGGATGGAGCCTATTATTATATGGATACTACCTGGGGCAATCCAACCTCCAACAGTCCGGATGATTTCGGAGAAGCAGCTGAAGTGGTAGATTATTGCTTTTTTACTGCAACTACAGAAGAGTTATTTCAGACCCACAGTCCCGATGTAAATTTTGCATTGCCGGAATGCAATTGCCTGGATGACAGTTATTTTGTACAGGAAAATTGTTATTTTAAGGACTGGTATCCGGAAGATATCGGAGCATTATTTACAGAGCTTGACAGCCGTCCGGTACAGATGAAGTTTGAGGATGAGGCAGTTTATGGGCAGGCACAGCAGTTTTTCATTGAAGAGGGGCATATCGGGGATTATTATACCGGGGATGGTTCCTTATTTTATATGAAAAATGAGGCAATGCGGGTACTTACTTTCCAGAAAAAATAAAATATTTGTGAAATATTATAAAAATTTAAATATCCTCTTTTCAAAACGTAATATTTGTGATAATATGACGTAGTAATGAAAACTACTTGTTATTACAAAGAAAAACATAACATATAATTTTGAATATTGCGTACATACTATAAGAGAGATGACCACGTAATCAGGAGGATAGAAAATGAGCTACAAAATCATAGTAGACAGCTGTGGAGAGTTATTTGATGATATGAAAGCAGATGGAAGATTCCAGTCTGTTCCGTTAGAGCTTGAGGTGGATGGATACCATGTGGTGGATGATGAATCCTTTGATCAACTGGAGTTTATTCGCCGGGTAAAGGAAAGCAGGCATAGCCCGAAGTCATCCTGCCCATCTCCACAGAGATATGTGGAAGCATATTTAGGAGAAGCAGAGCATGTATATGTGGTAACGCTTTCCGGTAGATTAAGCGGTTCTTATAACAGTGCAGAGCTGGCAAAGAAGCTTTATTTAGAAGAACATAAGGCTAAACAGATTCATGTATTTGATTCCTGTTCCGCATCCATTGGAGAGACTCTGATTGCAGAAAAGATACAGGAATCAGAGGAAGCCGGAAAGAGCTTTGAAGAAGTGGTTGCTGAGACAGAAAAATATATTAAAGACCAGCAGACCTTCTTTGTATTAGAGACTTTGGATACTCTGCGTAAAAACGGCAGACTCAGTAACCTGAAAGCCTGGGTTGCCGGAGCATTAAATATCAAGCCGGTAATGGGGTCCACGCCCGAGGGTACAATCTGTCAGCTGGGACAGGCAAGAGGAATGGCAAAGGCATTGGACTATATGGTTAATGAAATTGTAAAGAGAACGAAAGAGTGTGAAAAGAAGATTTTATCCATCGCACATTGCAATTGTCCGGAACGTGCAAAACAGGTAAAAGAAAAATTGGAAAAGCTGGCAAAATTTAAAGATATCAGAATTGTAGATACTGCAGGAGTCAGCACCATGTATGCCAATAATGGCGGTATTATTGTAGCAGTTTAAAAAATAGCAGATAAAAAGAAAACAGATAAAAGAAAACAGATAAAGGAAAACAGAATCGGTGCAGACCGGTTCTGTTTTCTTTTGCTGTCGGTAACAAAATGGAGCATCCGCATATAGTAATAACAGACGATTGCAAGGCAAGGAGGGATGAAATGCAAATCGCAATCATTGGCGCAGATGAAAGAACACCGGCATTGAAACGTTGTCTGATGGAATCAGGAATTGGAATCATAGAAATAACGGAGCAGAATATCCGGCGATTGATGCAGTGTCAGATTATTGTATTACCGTTGCGGGCATTGGAGGAGGATGGCAGAATCAGAGGAAGCCGGGTAAAAATAGGAATGGTATTATCCTATGCAGCGGAGAGAAGTGTTATTTATGGAGGTTGTTTCCCGGAGGTTCTGACACGAAGACCACCAGGGCGGCGGATACGGCTGGTTGATTATATGGAAGATGAAGTCTTTAGAAATGAGAATGCCGGACTGACAGCAGAAGGCTGCCTTGTAGAAGCAATGACAAAGAGCAGATGCTGCGTGAAAGGAAGAAACTGTCTGGTGGCAGGTTTTGGTTATTGTGGAAGAGCCATGGCAAAGCTGCTTTTATCTTTGGAAGCGGAAGTAACTGTTTATGATATAAAGGAAGACTGCCGGCGGGCGGCAATGGAAATGGGGTGTGGCTTGTGGCAGGAGAATGCAGAGGAGCAGAACTTTGAGTGGATTTTTTATATGGCAGATAAACCATGTCCAATAGACACAGTCTTAAAATGGTGCAATGAGAAAACATATCTATGGGATATTACAACCGGTGGCGGACTTCCGGCAGAGGAGTTAGAAGAAAAAGGTATTCTGGTAGAACATCTTACTGCCGTTCCTGGAAGAATACTGACAGAAAGTGCAGGAATCATTCTTGCCCGGATAATAGGAAGAGGAGCAGCAGATTATGGAAGAGTATAAGCTTACTTTAGGACTTGGAATTACCGGCTCTTTCTGCACTTTTGGAAAGATACTCCGGACGACAGAAGCACTGGTGCAAAAAGGAATAAAAGTTATTCCGGTATACTCCAGACATGCCGGAACGTTGGATACCAGATTTATGACAGCGGAAGTATTTCAAAACAGAATGCAGGAGATTACAGGAGAAAGGGGAATTCAAAGCATCGTGCAGGCAGAACCCATCGGTCCGTCAGGACTTTTTGATGTGATGGCAATTGCACCATGTACCGGAAATACCATGGCAAAGCTACAGCAGGGAATCGTAGATACGACAGTGCTTATGGCAGCCAAAGCGCATCTTAGAAATGAAAAGCCGTTGGTGCTGGCAATTTCTACCAATGATGCTTTGGCCATGAATCTTAAAAATATCGGAATGCTTATGAATATGAAGCATATCTATTTTGTGCCTTTCCGGCAGGATGATTATCAGAAGAAACCACATTCCCTGGTGGCGGATTTTAGCCGGTTAGAGGATACCATTGCTGCAGCCATGAAAGAAAAACAGCTGCAGCCGGTGGTGCTGCCTCCGATGCCGGTAGATTATAAATAAATGTCGATTATAATTGAATGTCAATTTTATATTCGCTGAGCCAGTAATGAATCTGCAGAAGATAAGCAATCATCTGAGGGCCTGCCATAAGCTGACCATACCATGGTTTGCCGTAGTCTCCTTCCTGACTTAAGAATTGCAGTGTTTTTTCTTTATCAATCAGTGCAAGAAGAGGACTTTCCCCGGTGGTCAGCAGTGCACTCAGACGCTGACGCAGGAGCTGTTCATAGTAAGGATGGTAGGTCTTAGGATAAGGACTTTTCCTGCGGAAAGTAATGGTGTCCGGAAGATAGTTTTTTGCACACTGCCGCAAAAGGTTTTTCACAAGCCCATCTTTGGCCTTCATTTCCCATGGCACATTAAAGACATAGGAAACCAGGTTTTTATCTGCAAAAGGAACGCGGGCTTCCAGACCGGAGAACATACTGGTGCGGTCCATGCGGTTTAGCAGAGTCTGCATAAAGTAGCGGATGTTAAGATAGGAAATACGCCGGCGGCTGCATTCCGTATCATTGTCCGATGGCAGAATATCGACCTCTGCAATGGCATTTTCATAAGAACTTTGCACATAGGAATCTAGGGACAGTGCATCTGCAATTTCGTCTTTTAAGAAGGACTTTCGGAAAGATAAATCCGGTGTCCATGGAAACGTGTTGCAGGAAAGAAATTTTTCCTTGTGAAACCACGGATAGCCGCCGAAAACTTCATCGGCACATTCTCCGGTCAGGACTACCTTATGCTGTTTGCTGACTTCCCGGCAGAAGAAAAGCAGGGATGAGTCAACGTCAGCCATACATGGAAGGTCATGGGCTTTCATGGAAGCAAAGAGTAAGTCAGCCTGGGAGCGGTTGTCACAGGTCAGATATTGATGCTCACTCTTAAGATAGTTTTTCATAATATCCACAAAGGGACGGTCTTCGGAGGGCTGAAAATCATTTGCCTTAAAGTAACGGGAATTATCTGTAAAGTCAAAGGAATAGGTAGAAAGAGTCTGCCCTTCTTTTCTTAATTCTTCCGCACAGACCGAAGAGACAAGACTGGAATCCAGCCCGCCGGAAAGAAAGGTGCAGATAGGAACATCGGAAACCATCTGCCGGCGGATGGACTGTAACAGCAGCTCTTTTGTGTGGACAACGGTTTCTTCATAGCTGTCGGTATGTGGATGGCTTTCTAATCGGAAGTAACAGTAATCTTTCAACCCGGAAGAGCCGAAAGTAAGGTAATGTCCCGGCAGACATTCTGCCATATGCTCATAAACTGCGTTGCCGGGGTTTCTGGCAGGACCAAGCCCGAAGATTTCGCAGAGTCCTGTTTTATTTACCGAAGGGATGCAGCCAGGATAACAGAAGATTCCCTTCGGCTCGGAAGAAAAGATAAGTGTGTCATGAAAAAGCCGGTAAAAGAGCGGCTTTACACCAAAGGCATCCCGGAAGAGATAGAGAAGCTGATGAGCTTCATCATAAATAGCAAAGGCGAAGATACCATTCATTTTCCGTACAAAGGACGGTCCTTCAAAAAGAAATCCATTTAAAATGACTTCTGTATCGGAATGAGTACGAAAGGTCATGCCATGGGAAACCAGTTCCTCACGGAGTTCTTTCGCATTATAAAGTTCTCCATTATAGACGATGGTGAAGTCTGCGTCACAATAATGTCTGGTCATAGGCTGAAGTCCACCATGAGGATCAATAATGGCAAGCCGGGTGTGGGAAAACCCTGTGTGAGAGGTTAAATAAATGCCATGGGAGTCCGGCCCGCGGTGATAAAGTGCGTCACCCATATCGGATAGAATGTTACGATAATAAGGCTCCCTTTCTAAAAAATCAGTATGTAAATTACAAAAACCGGAAATACCGCACATAGCAATGCTCAATTCATTTTTGTAGTAATCTATGCATTTCTCCGAATAAAAAGTACAAAAAGAAGAGAGATTTATGAAAGAGAGGAAGCATTTTCTGGGTGCAAAGCGCAGGTGAGGAGTTGCCGGCAGTAAGTTGTGTGGGTTATAATAAAAAAGGTGAAACTATTTTTCTGGCAGGAACGTCTAATTTACAGAAAGTAAAAAGCCGGAAGCTTTCTTTGCATATGCAGGTTTTCGGAAAGAGAAGAGGAAACAGGAATGAAGAAAAGAGGAATCGCAAAAGCGGTGGAGCAGGAAATCCTTGCATCCTATGAGCAGCTTTACCGGCTGGCAATTACCTATGTAAAGAACGAACAGGACGCAATGGATGTAGTGCAGGAAAGTGCATATAAGGCAATGAAAAATGCCGGTCAGGTAAAGGAAGAAACTTATATTAAGACCTGGCTCTGGCGGATTGTTATAAATACGTCACTGGATATGTGCAAGAAACAGAAGCGTATCGTAAGTGGAGTATTTATCCCGGAAGAAGCAAAAGAAGATGTATACAAAGACTGGGATATGCTGGCAGCGTTGGAAGAATTAGAAGAACGGGAAAGAACCATTGTGATATTAAAATATTTTGAAGAATGGAAAATAGATGATATTGCAGATCTTCTGAAAGAAAATCCCAACACCGTAAAATCAATCCTGTATCGCAGCTTAAAGAAATTAAAGATAAAGATGTCCAGGGAGGAAATAGCATGAACCATGAGAAAATAGACAGGATGAAGCAGGAATATGAGAAGATAGAGGTCCCGGAAGCATTGAAAACGCAGGTGGAAGCCGGAATCAGAAAAGGAAAGAGGGATACTCAAAAAGGCAGTATCCGCTTTTTAAAAGGAGCAGCAACGGTAGCGGCAGCTATGGTTGCACTGGTGATTTCAGTAAATGTAAGCCCGACAATAGCCCATGCCATGGAAGAGGTTCCATTACTTGGCACTATTGTAAAAGTAGTGAACTTTTCTACATATTCTGATGTACAGGATGATAAGAATATGGAGGCAAATGTAGACATTCCACAGGTGGCAGTGACAAATCAGGATGGGGAAGTATTATCGGATGAGACGGACGAACTGAATCAGGAAGTGAAAAAGTATGCCGGTGGTATCATTAAGTCGTATCAGTCTGATGTGGCTTCCATAGAAGATGGTGAGAATGGCAATGAGGCAGTGGATTCTTCTTATCAGGTAGTGACAGATAACGACCGGCTGTTTGCTTTAAGAATTGATACTTCCATTGTAATGGCAGGATCGAACCAGTATACGAAAATCTATAATGTAGATAAGAAAACAGGAAATACCATTACATTAAAGGATTTATTTCAGAAGGATTCCGATTATCTGAACCGGATTTCAGAAGAAATAGAAAAGCAGATGAAGGAAAATATGGAAAAAGACAGTAACCTGCAATACTTCTTAGACAAGGATGTAGATGGCTACAGCTTTGATGGAATTAAAAATGATGTAAATTTCTATGTCAATAAAGACGGAAAGCTGACTATCGTTTTTGACAAATATGAAGTAGCACCGGGCTATATGGGAATTGTAGAATTTACGATTCCGACGAATGTGATTTCTGATATTGCAAAGGACGGATATCTGAAATAGAAAAGAATGAGGAGAAATGCATGGAAAAGAAACAGAGTGACAGGAAAAAAATAATCATTGGAGCAGTGATTCTTATTGTACTGCTTGCCGCGTTTGCCGTAATTTATGCAGTATTTGGACCAAAGGCAGCACAGGGAAGCAAAGAGTATATTCTTAAGGTAGTAGACGATAACGGTGAGACAACAGAGTATACCGGACACACCGATGCAGAGTATTTAAGAGGAGCACTGGAAGAACTGGAAAAGGCAGATGATTTGACGATAGAAGGAGAAGAATCGGACTACGGTCTTTTTATCGATACGGTAAATGGAGTAACGGCAGATTATAGCAAGGATAAGGCATACTGGGCATTATATGTCAATGGCGAATATGGAAACTATGGAGTGGATTCGCAGCCGCTTACAGATGGAGATATCTACAGTCTGGTATATGAAATAGTAAAATGAGAAAGACAGGAATTACGACAAAAGACATTGCATTAATGGGAGTGATGACTGCAACCATAGAGGCAGCAAAGCTGGCACTTTTTGTTGTGCCCAATGTAGAACTGGTGACATTACTGGTAATTTTATATAGTATCCATTTTGGGAAAAAAGCACTTCCGGCAATTTTTGCCTTTGTTGGAATAGAGTGTTTAATCTGGGGACTGGGGCTCTGGGTTATTATGTATCTTTATATCTGGCCGCTGTTATCCGTTGTGGTACAGATATTCCGGAAACAGAAATCGGTCTGGTTCTGGAGTATTTTAGCCGGGATTTACGGACTTTTGTTTGGAGCGCTGTGTTCGATTCCATACTTCTTTATCGGCGGAATCCGGACGGCAGTGACCTGGTGGATAGCAGGAATCCCTTATGATATTCTTCATGGAATCAGCAATTTTATCATATGCTTTATTCTGTATTATCCATTGACCAAGGTCTTAAATAAAGTGGAACGGGTCGTATTTGATTAAATGTAGAGAATCTGCCTCAGGCAGCATTTTACGGATGCTTTACAGGCTTTCGGATGTTTATAGTAATCGAACGCCCCCGGATATTGGAAGAAATGTCAATATCCGGGGGCGTTCTTATGCTATATCATGAGCTGCTTTTATTTCTTGAAGTTAGCTCTCTTTCTTAAGGTTGGGTCAAGAATACGTTTACGGATACGTAAGGATTCCGGAGTAACCTCTAAGAGCTCGTCAACATCGATGAAGTCCAATGCCTGCTCTAAGGAAAGTATCTTTGGTGGAACAAGGGTCAGAGCTTCGTCTGCGGAAGAAGAACGTGTATTGGTTAAGTGTTTCTTCTTACATACGTTTAATTCAATGTCTTCCGGTTTAGAGGAAGAACCGATAACCATACCGGAGTAAACCTTTACACCAGCTCCGATGAAGAGAGTACCACGCTCCTGAGCGGAGAACAGACCGTAAGTTACGGATTCGCCGGATTCGAAAGCAATCAGGGAACCAAGTTTACGATAAGCAATATCTCCCTTGTATGGAGCATAGCCATTGAAAATCGTATTGATGATACCATTTCCTTTGGTGTCGGTTAAGAAGTCTCCACGGTAACCGATAAGACCACGGGATGGAATGTTAAATTCCATACGGGTATAGCCGCCGCTGATTGGACGCATATCAACCATCTCACCTTTACGCTGGCTTAATTTATCAATAACAGTACCGGTGAATTCATCCGGAACGTCAACATAAGCTAATTCCATAGGCTCTAATTTCTTGCCGTTTTCATCGGTGTGGTAAAGAACTTCAGCCTTGCTGACAGCAAATTCATAACCCTCACGACGCATATTTTCGATTAATACGGAAAGGTGTAATTCGCCACGTCCGGAAACCTTGAAGCAGTCTGCACTGTCGGTTTCCTCTACACGAAGGCTGACGTCGGTATTTAACTCACGGAACAGTCTGTCTCTTAAGTGACGGGAAGTAATGAATTTACCTTCCTGTCCGGCAAGCGGGCTGTCGTTGACCATGAAATTCATGGAAAGAGTAGGCTCGGAAATCTTCTGGAAAGGAATGGCAACCGGGTTGTCTGTTGCACAGATGGTATCACCGATATGGATGTCTGCAATACCGGAAATAGCAACGATAGAACCAATTTTTGCTTCCTTTACTTCTACTTTATTCAGACCGTCAAATTCGTATAATTTGCTGATTTTCACTTTCTTCTGTTTGTCAGGCTCGTGGTGGTTTACAACGATAGCATCCTGATTTACCTTTAAGACACCGTTGTCTACTTTTCCAACACCGATTCGTCCAACGTATTCGTTGTAGTCAATGGTACTGATAAGAACCTGGGTGCTTGCATCCGGGTCACCGGTAGGAGCCGGAATGTAGTCGATAATGGTTTCGAATAAAGGAGTCATATCCTTGCGCTCATCATTTAAATCTCTCATGGCATATCCATCTCTTGCAGAAGCGAAGATGAATGGGCAGTCTAACTGTTCGTCAGAAGCATCGAGATCCATGAAAAGCTCTAATACTTCGTCAATAACTTCTTCCGGTCTTGCTTCTGGACGGTCAATTTTATTGATACATACGATAACCGGCAGATTCAGTTCCAGTGCTTTCATAAGAACGAACTTGGTCTGTGGCATAGCGCCTTCAAATGCATCTACTACAAGAACAACACCGTTTACCATTTTCAGAACTCGCTCAACCTCACCACCGAAGTCAGCATGGCCAGGAGTATCAATGATATTGATTTTTACATCTTTGTAGAATACAGCAGTATTCTTAGAAAGAATGGTAATACCACGTTCACGCTCAATATCATTGGAATCCATGACACGTTCCTGGACTTCCTGATTGGCACGGAATACACCACTCTGTTTCAACAGCTCATCGACCAGAGTAGTTTTACCGTGGTCAACGTGGGCGATGATAGCTATGTTTCTAATATCGTCTCTTGTTGTTTTCATATAAAATCCTTCCTTCTATCAGTGCATAAAATTCAGTTTCTTCTTATATATAATGCCTGTCTGTAAATGACCGGCGTTTTTATTCTATCACATATTGAAAAATACGCAAGTATTTCTTTCTTTACAGGAAATTGCTTTCCTGTAAAGAAAAAAACGCTCCGCAAGGATGTGCACTGCGGCGTATAAGGTAGATGTCGCAAGCGACCGCCGCAGGCGCGGGAATGTGCCAAGGCACATTCTTTTTAAAGGACACAGCGCATATGCATGGAAAAGCGGCTTTATGCATAATATATCCAAAATGTTATCGACAGATTTTGATGAGTTTCATCCCATTGGAATGGTACTGTAAGAACGTTCGAAAACACACTAAATAAAGGAGAAAGATTCATGGCAGATAAGATTTTAGAAAACAACCAGGTATCCATTGTAGGGGAGATTATTTCGGATTTCCAATACAGTCATGAAGTGTATGGGGAAGGCTTTTATATGGTAGAGGTAGCGGTCAGCAGATTAAGTAATTTTTCCGACTACATTCCATTGATGATTTCAGAGCGTCTGATTGACACTTCACAGAGTTACATAGGACAGAAGGTATATGTGACCGGACAGTTCCGTTCCTATAACAGACATGAGGAACTTAAGAATCGGCTGGTTCTCTCCGTATTCGTCCGGGAGATTGAGTTTATTGAAGAAGAGACAGAGGAGATGAAGAGCAATCAGATTCTTCTTGATGGCTATATCTGTAAAGATCCGATTTACCGTAAGACTCCTCTTGGAAGAGAAATTGCAGACCTGCTGGTGGCGGTAAACCGTTCCTATGGAAAATCTGATTATATCCCATGCATCTGCTGGGGAAGAAATGCAAGATTTGCCGCAAGATTTGAGGTGGGTGTGCATGTGCAGATCTGGGGCAGAATCCAGAGCAGGGAGTATGTCAAACGCTTAAATGAGGATGAGGTAGAGAAGCGTACCGCCTATGAAGTATCCGTGAGCAAAATTGAATATATGGAATAAAATAGTAGAAATAAAGAATAATTGAGAAAACATGAAAAATACAGACATTGCTTTTTATTGGAAATTGTGGTATCGTAAGTGAATCTGGGATAAAGAGTCCCTGTAAGAATTGGCATGGAGGTTTGTCATGGAAAAGGGTTCCGTACAGATTTATTATGGTGCAGGTCGTGGAAAGACCAATGCTGCACTGGGCAATGCGTTGCGGGCAGCCGGAGAGAATAAGAGTGTAATCATTATCCAGTTTTTAAAAGGAAAAACAGATGATCAGATTGCTTATATGAAGCAGTTAGAGCCGGAAATCAAGGTATTCCGATTTGAAAAATCAGAAGAGAATTATGATGAACTGCCGGAAGAAAGACAGGCAGAAGAGAAGCTCAATATGAAAAACGGACTGAATTTTGCCAAGAAAGTGCTGGTTACCGGTGAATGTAATGTACTGATTCTGGATGAAGTTCTGGGTCTTATTGATGCCGGAGTAATTTCGTCGGAAGAATTAGAAGCTGTTTTAAAAGCAAAGATGGATGAAACAGAGATTATTATGACCGGAAGGGTATTAGAAGAATCCATTCGTAGCTATGCAGATGAGATTTATAAGATTACTGCGGAAAAATAAGAAAGAAAATGTAAAATGTCTGCATAGGACGTTGACAGATAGTAGCAGCGGTGCTATATTGAGGTAAGAAATTTAATATATGAAGGTAGAGGTTGCGTGAGACAAGAGTACTTGGTCGGATATGGCAGACATAGAAGAAGACATAAGGAAAGGGGAACACGCCGAAAGGTTATTTTTCCTGCAAAGAATAATCTTGGGCATGGATTGAAGAAGTTCATGACTGTCATCTTGTAATAAGATGGGGCGCTATCGGTATGATCCATAATAATTTAAGTGGAATATCAACCGGCTCCCTGTGAGCCGGTTTTTTATGCGGGTAATAAAAGCAAAACAAACGATATCTTCATACAATAAATAAGATACTTATAAAGTGGAGGAAAAAGAACATGTCTATTTACAAAGGTTCCGGAGTTGCAATTGTAACCCCAATGAAAGCAAATGAAGAAGTTAACTATGACAAATTAGCAGAATTAATTGAAGAACAGATTTCTGAAGGTACAGACTGTATCGTAATTGCAGGAACAACAGGAGAGAGTTCTACCTTATCCATGGAAGAACATCACAAAGTAATCTGTGCAGCAGTAGAATTTGCAAAACACAGAGTTCCGGTAGTAGCAGGAACCGGTTCTAACTCAACGGAGACAGCAATCCAGTTGACCAAAGAAGCAGAAGAAGCAGGAGCAGACGGAGCACTTATCGTAACTCCATATTATAATAAGGCAACACAGAAAGGTTTAATCGGACATTATTCTAAGATTGCACAGGAAACCAAGCTTCCGATTATCATGTATAATGTACCGGGAAGAACCGGATGTAACCTTCTGCCGGAGACAGTTGCAGAATTATTCCGTACCCAGGAAAATATCGTTGGATTAAAAGAAGCAACCGGTAACCTTGCACAGGCATCTAAGACCATGTACTTAACCGATGGAAAGCTTGATTTATATTCCGGAGAAGACGGACTGGTTGTACCACTTATGTCCATTGGCGGAATCGGAGTAATTTCCGTATGGGCAAACATTGCACCGGCTAAAGTGCATAATATGTGTGAAAGCTTCTTCAAAGGAGACCTTGCAACAGCAAATCAGTTACAGAGAGAAGCCCTTCCATTGATTGATGCATTATTCTGTGAAGTAAACCCGATTCCGGTAAAAGAAGCATTAAATCTTATGGGCAAGAACGTTGGACCGCTTCGTTCCCCACTTTGCGAGATGGAGCCAGCCAATAAAGAGAGACTGATTCAGGCAATGCGTACATATGGATTAAAATTAGTATAAGAAACTGGAGATGATAGAGATGACAAAAGTAATCATGCATGGCTGTAATGGTAAAATGGGTCAGGTAATAACCGGCCTGATTGCACAGGACGGAGATGTGGAAATTGTAGCCGGAATTGATACCTATGATGAGAAGAAAAATGATTATCCGGTATATAAGACCATCCGGGAATGCCAGATTGCAGCAGATGTTGTGATTGATTTTTCCAATGCGAAGGCAGTAGATGAACTGTTAAATTACTGTGGCGAGAAGAAGCTTCCGCTGGTACTTTGCACCACCGGTTTATCCGAAGACCAGCTGGCGAAAGTTACTGAAACCAGCAAAGAGACTGCAATTTTAAAATCTGCCAATATGTCACTTGGAATCAATACCTTAATGGATTTACTGCAGACTGCTATTAAGAAGCTTGCACCTGCCGGTTTTGATGTGGAAATTGTAGAGAAACATCATAACCAGAAGCTGGATGCGCCGAGTGGAACTGCTCTTGCATTAGCAGATGCCATGAACGAAGCTATGGACAATACCTATTCCTATAAATTAGACCGGAGCAGTGAACGGAAGAAGAGAGATGCAAAGGAAATCGGTATTCAGGCAGTCCGTGGAGGAAGCATCGTTGGTGAACATGAAGTAATCTTTGCAGGAACTGATGAAGTGATTGAATTTAAGCATACGGCATATTCTAAGGCAATCTTTGGGAAAGGAGCTGTAGAAGCAGCAAAATTCTTAAAGGGAAAACCTGCCGGAATGTATGATATGCATGATGTAATCCGTGCAGAGTAGAGTTGGGCACGCATATAATTACAAAATAAGAAATCCCCGGTATCATATCTTTTCGGATATGGTACCGGGGATTTAATATTTACGCATAGTTCATTTTACAATAACTGGATACCTGCATCTGCTGCAGCCTTGCACATGTCTTCCGGCCAGAGAGAAGACTGGACTTCTCCGATATGGGCCTTACGAAGGAAGAACATACAGATACGGGACTGTCCGATTCCTCCACCGATGGTATATGGAAGTTTGCCATCAATGATTGCTTTCTGGAAAGGAAGCTTAGCACGTTCCGGGCAGCCTGCTTTATCAAGCTGTGAGAGCAGTGCAGCTTTGTCTACACGGATTCCCATGGAAGATAATTCCAGTGCAATATCAAGTACAGGATAGTATACTAAGATGTCGGCATTTAAAGACCAGTCATCGTAGTCCGGGGCACGTCCGTCATGACGCTCGCCGGATTCTAAGACATCACCAATCTGTAAGATGCAGACAGCACCCTTTGCCTTGGTTATGTAATATTCACGCTCCTTTGGAGTATTTTCAGGGAACATATCCTCTAATTCCTGAGTGGTAATGAAGAAGATATCATGCGGAAGAATCTCTTCAATATAATCGTACTGGATAGCCATATATTTTTCTGTTTTACGAAGACATTTGTATACAGTACGGACAGTATCTTTTAAAGTTTCCATGCTGCGGTCTTTCTTTGCAATGACTTTTTCCCAGTCCCACTGGTCTACGAAGATAGAGTGAATATTATCTGCGATTTCATCGCGGCGGATAGCATTCATATCGGTGTAAAGACCTTCGCCCTCTTTGAAATCATAATGCTTTAAGGCATAACGTTTCCATTTAGCAAGAGAGTGAACAACTTCTGCTTTACGCTCATTCTGTTCTTTGATGGTGAACGTAACCGGACGCTCCACACCATTTAAGTTATCATTTAATCCGGAATCAGGGTCAACGAAAAGTGGTGCTGAAACACGGGAAAGGTTTAAACGCAGGGAAAGCAGATTCTGGAAGAAATCTTTCACTGTTTTAATCGCAATCTGTGTATCATGCAGGTTAAGTTGAGACTGATAATTTTTTGGTATAATCAGATGTTCCATAATAGCTCCTTTTTCATTTTGGTCTGCAATTATTATAGCACAGCAATCCGAGTTTGCAATGGATTATTTGTTTAAAAAAGAGTACAGAAGCGGATATAATTTATCACTGTGTTCAATATAACTTCCATGACCTTCTCCTGGAACAATAACCAGAGTGGCATGCTCAATATTTTCTGCAATCTTTTTTGTAACCTTTTTCTTGATTAAATCTTTTTCGCCGGCTAAGACAAGGGTTGGAATCTTGATTTTATGTAAGTCCTCCGGCTGGATATCTGGTTCATTGAGCATCATTGTGGAAAAAAGATTCGGATTCTTTTTGCATTCCCTGCGGATGCGGCGGTAGGTTCTTCCTTTGATGTCCTTTGGTGTCAGGTTTGCTCCGCTGATCATAAGCTTGGAGAGCTTATCCGGGTATTTCGAAGCTAAGAGAAGTCCGACGATGCCGCCGTCACTGAAGCCATAAAAGAGAGGATCTTTTAATTCTAAGGCATCAATAAAAGCTGCCATGTCATCTGCCATATCCATGTAATGAAGTTCTTTGGGAGTGGCAGAAAGACCATGACCTCTGGAATCGATGGCATAAACGGTGTAATGTTCGGCAAGCTCCGGAATCAGTACATCGAAGATTTCGTGGGTTTCGCCATTTCCGTGTACCAGCAGGAAAGGCTGCCCCTCGCCATATTTTTCATAATAGAGAATCTGACCATTTAATTGAATATACATAATGATTATCGTCCTTTAAAATTGATTATTTTGTCATTCTATTTTATAGTAAAGGTAATTCAACTTTTTTAGTGTAGCATTTTATAAAGGAGAAAACAAGATGGAGACAGAACATGTTCGGCATACTTTTACCCCGGTATACGATGAACATTCGGAGGTTTTAATCTTAGGAACATTTCCTTCGGTCAAATCAAGAGAGAATCATTTTTACTACGGTCATCCGAGAAACCGGTTCTGGAAAGTAACGGCGGCAGTGTGTGGCTGTGAGGTTCCGCAGACCATAGAAGAAAAGAAGCATTTTCTTCTGGAAAATCATATTGCCATCTGGGATGTTATCGCATCCTGCGACATAACAGGTTCTTCGGACAGCAGCATAACGAATGTTATAGTAAATGATATTGAACGGCTGTTAACAGAGACTCCCATCAGGGCTGTTTTCCTGAACGGCGCAAAAGCCTATGAATTATTTATGAAATACTGTCCCTGCAAGGATAAGATAAATGCATATAAGCTGCCGTCCACCAGTCCTGCCAATGCTGCATGGAGTCTGGAACGGCTGATAGAAGAATGGAAGAAAATCAGGAGATAGGATGAAATGTATACAGACAGACAGTTAAAGATTATAGCGGTCTTAAAAAGTGCAGATGGCTGGATGAGTGGTTCCCTTCTGCGGGAAAATATCGGGGTGAGCAGCAGGACACTGCAGATGGATATTAAGGCAATCAATGAGAAGCAGTCAGGAGAGCCTCTGATACAGTCTAATAACCGGCTGGGGTATCTTTTGAAAAATAAGATTGCATTAGAGCAGGAACAGAAAAGTTACGGACAGGAGAACTATGTGCATTCCAAGCAGATTATTACTTTGCTACTGTTTGAAAAGGAGTATACCAGTATTGGAACGATTTCTGAGCGATTATTCCTTTCCCGGTCATCTGTAACTTCTGACCTGCCGCAGGTAAAGCGGATTATAAGCCGCACGCCGGGGGCAAATCTTCTGGTATCCGGACAATATGGACTTAAGATTCAGGCATCGGAGAATGTAAAGAGAATCATGTGCATGAAGACCATGCAGAGCAGACAGGATTATCATATGTTGTTTTCGGAAGAAGAGATGGAGCAGTTTGCAATAAACCAGAAAAAGATACAGGCAGTGCTGGCAGAAATATTTACCAGAAACCAGTTTATCGTATCGGGAGAAGCTTATCATGATTTTGCACGTTATCTGGCTGTCTGCATGATGCGAAGCCGGATGGGATTTCTGGTAACAGAAGGAGAGGACAGCAGTAACCGTCCGGGCAGACTGGCAATGGAGCTGGTGGAAGAGATAGAGAAAGTCTGCGGATATCATTTTCAGGAAATGGAAATGCAGAATGTAGAGGCACGGTTAAAGGAATTGAATATGGTCTGTAAGGAGACGGACATTCAACTGGATATGCTGCAGAAATTAGAAGTATTTATCCAGCGGGTGCAGGAGGAAACCGGACTTAAATTGCAGGTGGAGCGGGACCTTTTAGAGGTTTTATCAGACCATGTGTCAAGAATGGAACTCCGGATTCAGAATGGACGTAATAATATCGGTAATCATACCAAAGAAATGGCGAAGCGGTATCCGCTGGAAATGCATCTTTTAAGAACCTGTTTAAGTCCTGTTTTAAATACAGAGATTCCGGATGCGGAAATGGGCTATCTGGAGCTTTATTTTGCATCTGCCATTGAACGCAACAGAAGAAAGCCGGATATTTTATTTATCAGTGACCAGAGTGCCAGCAGCATTTATAATGTGCAGAATAAATTAAAGGGCTTCTTAGGAGAGCGAATCAGCGGGATAACAGTTATCCCGGAATATTTATATGAGCAGAGAAAGGAGCAGTATTGCCGGAATTACCAGCTTCGGATCACATCGGAAAAGGAACTGGTATTAAAGGATGCTTCCTTTACTTATCTCGACCTCTTTGCAGACAATGAGCAGATTATGCGTCTGGGGAGAAATGTTGATAAGCTTGAAAATAACTACTGGAAAGAAACGGAAGAAAAGCTCCGGAAAAAATATGGCACAAAGGACAGTCTGTATCTGATAGAAGAAGTGGCAGACTTTGATGATTTAAAGAAAAGAATCGGCTATGAATATCCGGAACAGAAGGTGTCGAAGGAGACCATCGGAAGCAGCCGTCTTTCTATGATTGACCATGAGCAGGATGGCAGAAATAAGATTTATCGTATTTATCTTAAAAAGCCATTTCCTTATGGTGGTAAGCAGATTACAGAAGTTATTGCAGCACATTATGGCGGAGAAGGGGATATGATAGAATTCTTTGACTATGTAAAAGAGCTGTTAGGTGGACAGAGCTAGGCAGAGGATTTCGCTATTAGTGACGCAAAAGTATAAATTTCCTGAAACATAAAAGCACGGTATAATAAGCTTAACAAAATAAATGCGGGTCATTTATGAAAGGAGAATGTTTATGGGAAAAAATTATGAGAAGCTGGGAGATGAAATTATTACCCGGCTGGGAGGAGAACAAAATATTACCAAGCTGTTTCACTGTGCTACAAGACTTCGTTTTCAGCTTGCAGATATGTCTAAGGCAGACCTGGAAGGAATCAAGAAGCTGCCGGATGTCATGGGTGTAGTAGAAAGTGTTGGCGGTGTTCAGGTTATCATTGGAAATGATGTAGCATCCGCTTATGCTGCAATTGTAGCAAAGCATAAGATTGAAAACAGCGGTGATGGCAGGAAGGTTGAAAAAGCAGATGCAGCACCGGAGAAAAATGGAATTGTATCAAAAATTCTCAATGTGCTTTCTGCCATTTTAGGACCGGCAATTCCACTGATTATGTGTAGTGGATTGATTTCAGCATTACTGATTATTTTAACCAAGTGCGGACTGAGTACAGAAGGCACAACCTATACCATCATCAGCATGGTTGGAAATGCAGCATTATATTTCCTGCCGGTATTACTGGCATATACTTCTGCCAAGAAATTCGGCTGTGATATTATGACCAGTGTTTTCCTTGGTGCAATTATGATTAGTCCGACATTGATTGGATTAACGGAGCAGGGAAGCTTTGTATCACTTTTCGGACTGCCGGTGAAAACAGTAAATTACAGTTCTACCGTAATTCCGATTATTTTAACCATCTGGATCTTCAGCTATGTAGAGAAGCTGGTAGTTAAAATTGTTCCAGCAGCAGTTAAATTTGTATTTAAACCGTTACTGTCTGTTATTATCATGATTCCAGTTATGTTATGTATTACCGGACCAATCGGAAGCTATTGTGGAGACCTTTTATGCAAAGCACTGACCGCAATCAATAATGTAGCACCTTGGTCTTCTGTATTAATTGTTGGCTGTCTTGCACCACTTTTAGTATTAACCGGAATGCATCTTGCATTGATTCCGCTTGTAATGTCCATGTTTGCAACAGCAGGATATGATAATATGTTATTCGTTGCATTTATCGGAATGAACTTCTCACAGTTTGGTGTAGCATTAGCTTGTATGTTAAAAACTAAAAATAAAAACCTTCGTACACTGGCATCTTCCTGTGCAATTACAGCATTCCTGGCAGGAGTTACAGAGCCTACCCTTTATGGAATCTGTGTACGAATGAAGAAACCTTTGATTGCTACCTGGATTGCATGTATCGTAAACGCAATCTTCTGTGCAATCTTCAGCGTAAGAGTATACAGCTTCGGCGCTCCATCCTTCTTTACAATGCCGATTTTCTTAAATCCGGATGGAACGATGAGTAACTTCTATTTTGCAATTGCTGCTGCAGCAATTACCATTGTAGTAAGCTTTGTATCAACCTGGGTGTTAGGATTTGATGACAGCATTTATGGAGAGGAAGCAGCTTAATGGAAAAAAGTCTGAATGTAGTGGAAAAAATATCGGATCAGCTTTATGTGATTACGGAGACAGAGAGTGTGCATTGTTATCTTGTTATAGGAAGTGATAAGGCAATGCTCTTTGACATCGGCTATGGCTATGAAAATATCATGCCACTGGTTCGTACAATTACAGATTTGCCGGTTATGCTGGTGTTAAGCCACGGTGACCCGGATCATGGTCTTGGAAGCAAATGGTTTGATGAAGTGTGGATACATCCGCTGGACTGGGGAAAGCTTCTTTGGAATGACACTACAGAGATGCGTAAAAAAGCAATGGATTACAGGGTAAATAAAATGCCCTGGACAAAAGAACTGATACCGGAAGAGTTCCCGGAGTGGAGAATCAGCAGTAAGACGAAACCTCATTTTCTCTGTCATGGAGACAAGATTTCGCTGGGAGATATTGAATTTACGGTATTACATACGCCGGGACACAGCTATGGACATATTATGCTTCTGGAAGAGGAGAAGAAATGGCTCTTTTCCGGAGACCAGATATCTGCACACAACATCTGGCATTTTCAGGGAAATGATGTGCAGGCTCCCTTCCAGAGCACACTTCACAGCTTGAAGGAGCTGGCATTAAAAGTAACAGAGGATTATAAAATTTATCCGGCACATGACATTATTCCGATTCAGAGAAATTATCTGACAGATTTGATAGACTGTTTCGAATGGGAACTGCAGGAGAATTATAAAAAGGATGCACCATTCCATTCTTTTGCAGGAGACGGCTATCAGCATTTTTATCAGACTGTAAATCTCATATATTCTGATGAGCGGCTGGGTGAATTCCTCGGAAGGAAAATAGAGCGATAGGGGGAGTGTAAGTGGAATTTAAAGAAAATTTCTTATGGGGCGTAGCTACTGCTGCAAACCAGTGCGAAGGAGGATATTTAGAAGGAGGAAAAGGACTTACCATACAGGACTATGTCAAAGGCGGCGGAATCGGAAAACCACGGATGTTTCGCAGTACCATGGAAGAAGGAGCATTCTATCCGAGCCATGATGCGGTAGACCATTATCATCATTATGAGGAAGATATCCGCCTTTTGGCAGAGATGGGCTGCAAATGTTATCGCATGAGTATCAGTTGGGCAAGAATTTTTCCAACCGGATGCGAAGGGGAGCCGAATCAGGAAGGACTTTCTTTTTATAAAAACATCTTTACCCTGTGTAAATCCCTTGGCATAGAGCCAGTGGTGACCTTAAGCCACTTTGAAATGCCGTGGTATCTGGTAAAAGAAAAGGGCGGTTTTGCAAACCGGGAAGTAATTGACGATTTTGTTCGTTATGCCTGTTGTGTAATGAATTATTTTAAAGAAGAGGTACATTACTGGCTTTTATTTAACGAGATTAACTTTGGCGTAATGCCAATGGGTGCTTATAAGTCGCTGGGGCTGATTGATGGAAAATATCTCGGCGGGGAAGCATTTATTTCTCTTAAATCCATGACCGTAGACGAAAAAGTAAGATTCCAGGCATTACATCACCAGTTTATTGCCGGAGCAAAAACGGTGATAGAAGCAAGGAAAATCAGCCCGGAGATAAAGGTGGGCTGTATGATTGGGCACATTACGCAGTATCCGCTGACCTGCCGGCCGGAAGATATGTTAGAGTGCCAGCACAAAGACCGGCTATTAAATAAATTTGCCGGAGATGTAGCCGTGTTCGGCAGTTATCCGTCCTATATGAACCGTTATTTTAAAGAACATCAAATTACGATTCAGAAGGAGCCGGAGGATGATGGAATTTTAAAAGCAGGCTGTGTGGACTTCTATACCTTCAGCTATTACATGACAAACTGTGCCACGATAGATGATGCAGCAGAGCAGACCGATGGAAATCTTTTAGAGGGAGCCAAGAATCCGTATCTGACCGCTAGTGAATGGGGCTGGCAGATAGATCCGAAGGGACTGCGCTATACATTAAATGAACTTTGGGACCGCTATCATCTTCCAATGATGGTGGTGGAAAATGGATTTGGTGCACCGGATGAAGTCGATGCAGATGGAAGCATCCACGATGATTACCGTATTTCCTATCTCAATGACCATATCGCAGCAATGGGCGAGGCAATCGAGGACGGTGTAGACCTGTTCGGCTATACCATCTGGTCAGCCATGGATATTGTCAGTGCCGGAACCGGCGAAATGAAGAAACGTTATGGGCTCATTTATGTGGACAGACATGATGACGGCAGCGGAGATTTTAAGAGAATCCCAAAAGACAGCTATTACTGGTATGCAAAGTGCATTCAGGAAAACGGAAAAAATATTACCGCATAAAGGATTGTGGAGATAAAAAGTAAGATGCGTACAGCGGGTATCGGGTATGCATCTTACTTTTTTTACGCTGCAACGCATCCGTAAGAAGCTGCCGGTGGCAGGTTCTGCAGGTGAGTAGCAAGAAATCTAGGGGGTACTGTTAGAAAATTTGACACAACAGAAAATGCATGATAAATTTACTCTGAAAAAAGAGAAAGAAGGAAGAAACACATGGAGAAAATCGCAAGCTTTACAATTGACCATATTAAACTGCAGCCGGGTGTCTATGTATCAAGAAAGGATGCCGTAGGAGACAGTACAGTAACAACCTTTGATTTAAGAATGACATCACCGAATGATGAACCGGTTATGAATACCGCAGAGGTGCATACCATAGAGCATCTTGGCGCAACCTTTTTAAGAAATGACGCAGAGTATGCCAGCAAAACCGTATACTTTGGACCGATGGGCTGCAGAACCGGCTTTTATTTGCTGCTGGCAGGAGATTATACATCCAAAGATATCGTGCCACTGATGATTCGCATGTTTGAGTTTATCCGTGACTTTAAAGATGAAGTACCGGGTGCAAGTCCAAAAGACTGCGGCAACTATCTTGATATGAACCTTGGTATGGCAAACTATCTGGCAGACCGCTATTTAAACAATGTGCTTTATCATATTGATGATGTACACCTGAATTATCCGGCGTAGAGGATGCTTGGAAAATTTGCTTTAAAGCAGATATGAAAAATGTATTGCATAAGCGAGAAATCATAAATTTAAAACATGAAAAAATATATTGCTTAATACATAAGTAGGAAATCGGCAGAAAGAGGAAAGAAAACATGAGTAAAATCGGAATTATCGGAGCTATGGAATTAGAAGTAGCAACATTAAAGAAAAATATGGATACAGACCAGATTACAAAGAAAGCCGGTATGGAATTCCATGAGGGTAATTTAAACGGAATGCCGGTAGTAGTGGTACAGTGCGGTGTAGGAAAAGTAAATGCAGCAATGTGCGTGCAGATTCTTGCAGATTTATATGATGTAACACATATTATCAATACCGGTGTAGCAGGCTCTTTGAATTCTGCATTGGATATCGGAGATATTTTAGTATCTAAGGATGCTATTCAACATGATATGGATGTGACGCCATTAGGTTATGCAAAAGGACAGATTCCGGGATTAGAGCAGCTTGCTTTTGCAGCAGATGAAAAGTTGTGTAAGACTGCTGTAGAGGTATGTAAAAAAGTAAATCCGGATATTCATGTAACAGAAGGCCGCGTAGTAAGTGGAGACCAGTTTATTTCCAGCAAAGAGATAAAGGATGCATTGATTGCAGAATTTCATCCAGACTGCACGGAAATGGAGGGAGCTTCGATTGCGCAGGCAGCAGCCTTAAATAACATTCCATATGTAGTCATTCGTGCAATTTCAGATAAAGCAGATGGCTCTGCACAGGAGGATTATCCAACCTTTGAAAAGAAAGCAGCAGAGCATTGCGCAAAGTTAGTACAGGAAATGATGAAGGAACTGTAAGAATCTTTGAATTGGGTAAAAAACTGCGGAAATGCCAGTGTTTTGCCCAAATGCCAATCAGCCCCCCAAAAAAAATACAACCCGGATATTTGTCTTGCCCCTAAAACTAAACTTTTTAGGAGGCAACAAATATCCGGGTTGCGTTTTTTGCAGTCATCTTACATAAATTTCATAAACATATTCAAAAACCGTAAATAGTCATCATAATTAAAGAAGCGGTCAAGAATATCCTGCAGGGCATCCTGTTCAAGGGAATCCCACTGGTTGACAGAAAGGGAATTATCTACAGTGCCTGCAT
>ERZ1034763.274-NODE-274-length-27303-cov-9.918489_pt1 | contig 27303 bp, 19 predicted proteins | sample MGYA00520701_ERZ1034763 | MGnify/ENA primary metagenome ERZ1034763 (study PRJEB33766, sample SAMN09781707) | gut metagenome | biome: gut microbiome | host: Homo sapiens | place: Madagascar | study: EMG produced TPA metagenomics assembly of the PRJNA485056 data set...
TTGCGGAGCAAACTCGAGGGCGAACGAAGTGAGCCGAATCCCTCACTCTCCGCCATAAAAGCAGGATACAGCAAAAGCTGTATCCTGCTTTTGCTTATAAAAGATGGAAATAATGAAATCAAGAGCACAGCTCATTCAAAATACAGGTGTCAATATCATATAGTTTTCGCACCAAAATATCGCAGAAAAGAAATATATGGTACATTGAAAAAAGATATAGGGGAAATATTGCGAAAACTATGTGAGCAAAAAGGCGTGAAAATTATACAAGCCGAAGCTTGTACAGACCATGTGCATATGCTTGTAAGTATTCCACCGTACATAAGTGTAGCACAATTTATGGGATATCTCAAGGGCAAAAGCAGTTTGATGATTTTTGATAGGCACGCAAACTTAAAATACAAGTATGGTTCTAGAAACTTTTGGTGTAGAGGTTACTATGTAGATACAGTAGGAAGAAATAAAAGGGTAATCGAAGAATATATAAGAAATCAACTTGAAGAAGATTTCGCACAAGACCAAATGAGCATAAAAGAATATTATGACCCGTTTACGGGTGCCAAGAATAAGTAGGCAAAAAACAAACAGCCGCACGTGAGCGGCTGCTTGAGATAGTAATGCGTTGTCAAACTTTCTATGCCCCTTTCAGGGGCTTAGCCAGTAGGCGCCCCTTATAGGGGCTGTGCAAACCACTAGTTTACTAGTGGTTATGATTTAGGCGAGTGTGCGATTTTTGAAATTGAATTACCTCAAGCCACAACAAAAATTGGATTGCAAAATCTTTAAAATCTAATTTCCAATCACTTTTCGTTGTGAACATTCCTGTATTCATTCGGTGTCATACCCGTAGACTTTTTAAACACGGTCTGGAAATACGCCTGACTTGAAAAGCAGAGATGGGTGCTGATTTCCGACAGACTTCGACTGGAGTATCTGAGAAGTCTTTTGGCGTCTCTTATTTTACTTTTTATAATGAAATCTGTAATGCTTTCTCCGGTTTCCTGCCTGAATTTTTTTGTTACATATGTCCTGCTCTTTCCGATGAATCCCGCAACATCATCTATTCCTATCTGACAGTTTGTGTGATTTTGAATATACTGCATACAAGCATATATCTCTTTCGACGCATTCCGCGGGGCCTTCACTTGTGCAACCCTGTCCGTGAAATCAAGAAGCATGTTGTACTGCAGCACTTTAACCTCCTCTGTTGAGGAGGTTTTTTCACACTCCTGGATATACAGATCTATAAGGCGATAAGTCTCTTCAACTCCGAGTCCGCCGCCGATAGCACCGACCTTGCCGACCATGGTTGCTATGCCTATCAAAATATTTTTTGCCTGACGCAGCGGCGCCTCCGCAAGTTTTCCCTCTCGCAGGTGCGTTGTTTTCGCGGTGGAGGTCAAAAACGCATTCAGTTTGTCTGTCTCGCCGTCCCTTACAAATGAGAGGAGCATATTTTCAAACTGATATGTTCCGTGCAGAACCTGCTCGTCCTGTGATTTGTACAAGTCCTCGGTATATGTAACCGCAAGCTTGTTTCCTACATCTGACGACTCCTCACGAAACTGCTCCGCAATGTCAAACATCTCACCGTTGATAATAAAATTCAGAAACGCGGTAAGGTTCACAAACTGATTATATGAGCAATTCGGAATGGAATACAGAAATTTCGCCAATGCATCCATATCTTTTTTATCCGTTAAATTTCTTCGTGCAATGGTCATAACCGTATCTTCCGTGATAGGCGTCGGAAAAACCGGACCGAGAAGTACTCTCATCGGGCTGTTTTTTATTCTTATCTGACCATATGTCCCCTGTTCAGGCAAAGTCAGGATATACATAGTCTGCTCGGCGGAAAACGACTGAGCCTCAAACAAAGAAAACAAATCGAGACTGCTGCCCGACGACGAAAAAATATGTACTATAGTCCTTTCTTCATACACCGCCAACGGTATATAATGTGAAGCATAAAACAAACTGCATATATTATTTATTCTGTCATTCATAAAGAACGCTCCCGAACCTTATTTTATAATATTATATCCGATAGTGAAATACTGTTCAACTGTTTTTGATTAAAATTAATGTATAATGATTATTTTTTGCAGACTTTGTTGACTGATTTTGGGCATTATGTGTTTGCCGCATCTAAAATCACAGCAAAAGAGCAAAATCAAAAACAGGAGGATTATATATGAAAAAATTTATCTGCGCGCTTCTTTCGTTGGCGATGCTCGCTTTCTTTGCAGGCTGCCACGACCAGAAGAACATCGAAACCGATACCACTGACGCTTCCTCGGGAAGTGTTGAAGCTCAAGTTGAAGACACATCTGCGGCATCGCCGAACTCAACTGCGCCGCAAGCAGTCTCCGAATCCGCATCAGTTAAAGAGACAAAGGCAGATACCACTTCAAGCGGAACAACAGCCGTCCCGGCAAAACAGCCGTCTGTTTCTGTCGGCAAGTTTGCCTTCATAAACGATAAAAAGGGCGACATTCTGAGAGCCGATTCAGAAAGCAAGATATGGGCGGGAGTCGTCGGCGATGCATACATACTTCTCAGAAACACCTCCGACGCAAACGAATGGGGCGAAGAAGGCAGAGTCTATGAGCTTCACTGCGCCCAGTTCGCAGGAAAATATTCCATGTGGAGCGACGGCTACTGGGAAATCAATGACGACGGAACAGAACTGACCCTCACACCTGAAAACCAGAGTGAAAACGGCAGCATAGGCGTTGCCGCCGGAGAAAGCAAGACATTCAAGGGTCAAAACGGCGTTTTCTCCGTTCCGGTAACATTTGAACAGGGCGGAAAAACAACTATAAAAATAGATTTCAACAAAGTATCAAAATAACACTTCGACGGCACATATTGATAAAAGGGTGAACTTATGAAAGAAATATCCTTGCTCGAAAAAAGCATAATAAATTCAAAGTTTTTTGATTCAAAGATAAAAACCTGCTCGGTATCACGGAAAGAAAAATACCTCGGGCATCTCGTCGGTCCTCTCGGACTCATTCTCGTTGTCAACACTGTAGCCGCGCTCGTTGAAAAGTTTTTCACTCAGCAGGTAGGTGCAATGTATGGCGAAGGCAACGCCGCGATGATATCCGCAATGGGCAAAAAATATGAGATGGTAATGACTGTTGCAAAGATTCTTGCCGTCGCTACAGGTCTCTTGGTGTCGTGGCTCATCTCGCACACAAAGTCAAAGCAGGGTAGACTCCGTCCGTGGTATCTGATCTTCGGATTCTGTTCCATTGCAATAGCGGCGACCATCTTCCTGTTTTCGGGAAATACTCTGGGTGATAACTACTGGTACTATTTCTTCACCCTGCTCATATGCTATCATACAATCGGAACCTCCTACTTTTACCTGTTCCGCGACAACATAGTATCTCTTTCAACTCACAACGCCAAAGAGAAAGCGCAGCTGACTTTTATACGCAAAATGTCGTGGACTCTCATTTCCGGCATACTCATCGGAATGCTTGTCTCTTCGGTCATTATCCCGTTATGGCTCCAGTATGATATCAAAGGATATGCTATACTTATGATAATCCTTTCGATAGTCGCCGTTCCGCTTGTGCTCATGGAGTACTATTTCACCAGAGAGCGCATTATCGAAGATATCGCACTCGAACAGGGCATTGACAGAGAAAACAATATTCCTCTTAAAGAACAGATGAAAGCACTGTTCACCAACAAATACTGGGTCATTCTGACTTTTCTTGGGCTTCTGGGAGGAATTGTTGACAACTACAAGGGCGGAAACGTTCAATATTTCTATATTCAATATATGCTCGGCGGCATCAACAACGATTTCATGCAGATGATCTATCAGATCGTAACAGGAGTTCCGCTCGGTATCGGTGCATTACTGATATACCCGATATCCAAAAAAGTCGGAATAAAGAATCTGACCGTCGGCGGATATTCGCTCGTGCTTATCGGCAGCATCATCGGCTGGATATTCCCGGATAAAATGATTCCTGCTCTGATAGCGGGACTTTTAAGAAACCTCGGCTGGCTTCCCAACGCATATATATTTGCAACGCTTACCTGCTTTGCATTTGACAGCATCGAATACAAGTCGCATATCCGCCTTGAGGGACTTCTCGGCACAGGTATTGTCACTGCTGTTATGACTCTTATATATGCACCGTTTGCCGGCGGATACGAATCGGCTATTCTCCGCCTCGGCTTCGTTGATATTGCCGGAGTTATGCCAAACGAAAAAGTCAGAGCATTTATGACCCTCTCATTCTATCTGTTTGATATTATTCTTTCCACAGCGTTTATAGTGCTGCTGCCATTTGTCGATGTCGAGAAGAAGATGCCCGAAATTTCCGCCGAACTGCTCCGCAGAAAGAGAGAAGCCGTCCTCGCCAAGGGCGAAGAGTGGATCGAGCCGGAAGAGCTGGACAGACTGGAGGCCGAACGCAGCGAGCGCGAATACGAAGAAAACAGAATAAAGGACCTCAAAGCCCTCTGTGAAAAGAAGGGACTTGACTTTGAGGCAGAAAACGCCAAATATCTCGCCGCAAAGGCAAAGAAAGAACAGAAAAAGGCGGCGAAGCTCGCCAAAAAACACGGTGAAACCAAATGATATTCGATTTTAACGATGGCTGGACGCTGGCAAAGGAAAACGGCGAAAGCTTTTCAGTTTGTCTTCCGCACGACGCAATGCTCGGCGAAAAGAGATATGCTTCGTGCAGGAACGCGGTTCAGAGCGGATACTTTCCGGGCGGAAAGTACAGATACACAAAAACATTTCAAATTAACGAAAGTGACATCGGCAAAAATATACGGCTGCACTTCGGCGGTGTATACCGCAATGCAGTCGTGAGCGTAAACGGTGAAGCTGTTAAAGAAAACAAATACGGCTATTCGCCGTTCACCGCCGACCTCACCGAGAAAATCACAGTCGGTGAAAATACCATTGAGGTTCTTGCCGACAACAGACTTGTTCCGAACTGCCGCTGGTATTCGGGCAGCGGAATATACCGCCCTGTATATCTTGAAATTTCAAGAAAAGATGCCCCGACTTTTCTGAAGATAAAAACCATCGGAATCTCACCCGCCGTTATCGAAGTCGATACCGACGACGGTGCGCAAGTACAGGTTTTTGATGCCGAGGGCAATCTTGCCGCAAGCGGTCAAAAAGGTCGGTTTGAGATTAGCGGGGCTCACTTGTGGTCCGCGGAAACGCCGTACCTATATACCTGCAAGGTCTCGAGAGGCGAAGAAGAACGGACAGAAAAATTCGGTATACGCACTCTCGAATGGAGCGGAAAAACCGGGCTGCTTGTCAACGGCCGGGAGACTTTGCTTCGCGGCGGATGCATCCACCATGACAACGGTGTTCTCGGTGCCTGTTCTTTTGCCGATGCTGAGGAACGCCGCGTAAGAATACTGAAAAGCCAAGGTTTCAATGCTTTGCGCATGGCGCACAACCCTGCTTCCCGCTCACTGCTCGATGCCTGCGACAGGATAGGTATGTATGTCATGGACGAGGCATTTGACGGATGGTATATACCGAAGGAATACCATGACTATTCGCGTGATTTTCTCTCCGATTATAAATCTGTTCTCGCTGCAATGGTCGAAAACGACTACAACCATCCAAGCGTTATAATGTATTCTCTCGGCAATGAGGTCACCGAAACAGCTGCCAAGCGCGGAATCGATCTGTGTTCCGAAATGCGCGATATACTTCATTCACTTGACGACACCCGTCCGGTCACTTGCGGAATAAATGTCCTGCTTAATGTCTATGCGCGTCTGGGCATCGGTGTTTACAGCGACAAAAAGGAATATAAAAAAGAATCTCTGCCGGAAGGCAAAGGCTACAAAGAAAAGAAATCCGGTTCGGCATTTTTCAATTATTGGGCAGAAAAGCTCGGCAAGTTATTCTTTGCATTGAGCAAAACCCATATGGCAGAAAAAGTGGTGTGCGACATATCACCCGCCCTTGACATTGTCGGACTAAATTACGCATCCTCGCGCTATGACAAGGATGCCGAAAAATATCCCGACCGGCTGATGATAGGCACAGAGACTATGTCCGCCGATTTGCCGTATAACTGGAGCCGCGTTCTCAGGCATAAGCAGCTGATAGGTGACTTCGTGTGGTCGGCATGGGACTACATAGGCGAAACCTGCATGGGATGGACATATCAGTCCTACAAGGGGCTTCCGCTCCTCTCCGGGCAGGGAATGATTGACGTTACCGGTCTGCCTTTGGCACAAATGGCATTTCTCCGAACCGTATGGGGAACGGGAACCGAGCCGTTTCTCGCAGTCAGACCGCTCAACCACAGCGGAGAAACACCGAGCAAAGGCGCATGGCAGTTCACAAATGCGCTCAACAGCTGGACATGGCACGGCTTTGAAGGAAAGCCGACCGTCGCAGAGGTTTATACAACAGCCGACAGCGTCAGATTGGAACTCAACGGTAAAGTTATCGGAGCGAAGAAAGTCCGCAAAAACAAAGTTCTGTTCTCCGTGAAATACGCCCCCGGCATGCTCACTGCGATAGCTCTGGACAAAAACGGAAACGAGACGGGACGCACCCGACTCATCAGCGGCGAAAAAGCTCCGATTCTGACAGTCAGGCCCGACCGCTCGGTTCTGCCGCCCGATGGGCAGTCTTTGTGCTTTGCGGAAATTGAGTTCACCGACAAAAACGGAACCCTTCTTCCATATATGGAACAGCGCGTTGATATAAAAATTGACGGCGATGCGGTCACTCTGCAGGGTTTCGGCAGCGCGCTGACAAAAACCGACGAAGTTTTTATCCACCCGTATCATAATACATACCGCGGAAGAGCCCTCGCTGTATTCCGCGCAGGGAGAACCGACGGCAAATCAACCGTCACGGTATCCTCCGAAAACACTGAGCCTGTCTCGTTCTCCATAGAAGTGACGGGCGGAAAAGAGGAATAACAACATGGCGCAATTATACTGCAATCCGCTCGAAATAGCATATAAATATCAGCATCCGCTGTTCGGGAAATATGCCTACAAGGAAGCGGCCGATCCGACTGTAATTCTCTTCAACAACAGATATTTTCTTTTTACCTCAAAGTGCGGAGGTTTCTATTATTCGGACGACCTGTTCCACTGGGATTTTCACGAAGACAGAAAGCTTGAAATACACGGTTATGCCCCCGATGTGAGCGAGCACGACGGATGGCTGTATTTTTGCGCCTCTTCTTATTCAAAAAAGTGCAGGATACTGCGCACACGCGACCCATTTAAGGGCTTCGAGCTTGTCTCGGCGCCGTTTGCATTTTGGGATCCGCACCTTCATTTTGAAGACAACAAAGCGTATCTCTATTGGGGCTGTTCTTCAAAAGAACCTATCTACGCGATTGAGATGGATATAAAAACGATGACACCCATCGGCAAAAAGGTACCGATAGTGTCCGGCGACAAAGAGAACCACGGAATAGACAACAAGGATATCTATGCCGACAAAAAAATCAGTCTGTGGCAAAAATATATCAATCTGTTTGTCGGAGACGGCGCGTTTATAGAGGGCGCATTTCTCAACAAAATAAACGGCAGATACTATTTTCAGTATGCAACTCCCGGCACGGAGTTTCCGACCTACGGCGATGCGGTTCTGGTTTCCGACAATCCGCTTGGCAAATTCGAATGGCAGAAACACAACCCGTACTCCATCGTTCCATCCGGATTCACCTGCGGAGCAGGTCACGGCAGCACATTCAGCGACAAATCCGGAAATCTTTGGCACGCCTCCACGGTCTGCGTAGGTGTTAACCACAATTTCGAACGCCGCCTCGGTCTTTGGCCTGCGGGAGTTGATAAAGACGGATTACTGTTCTGCAACCAGTATTTTGCGGACTATCCGAAGAACATCCCTGACGGAAAATTTGACCCGCTGACCGTTGAGCCGAAATGGATGCTTTTGTCTTATCACAAGCCGGCATATGCGTCCTCAAGCCGCAGCGGATTCGACCCGCAGAACGCCTTTGACGAAAGCATAAAAAGCGCCTGGTCGGCAACCGGCGGCAACAGCGGAGAATGGCTGAGCGTCGATCTCGGGAAAGAATATGATGTTGAAGCGGTACAGGTAAATTTTGCCGACTGCCTTACAAAAAAGAAGCGCGCCCAGATGAAAGAATACGGCGGAACATTCACTCAGGAGAGATATATCGAAGAAGAACTTGTCCGCTATGAATACAGAATAGAATACAGTTCAAACGGCACCGATTGGATTCCTTACGGAGAAATTCAGAACACGTTTTTTCCGCACAAGCTTATTCCATGCCGCGCAAAGGCGCGTTATATCCGCGCTGTTTTTGCAAGAGCCCCATACGGGCAGAATTTTTCAATATCCGGGCTCAGAGTTTTCGGTCTTGACAATAATAAAAAGCCCTCGGCGGTTTCCGGCGAAAAGGCCGAGAGAACAAGTGCCACCGAAGCAAGGCTCTCATGGAACAGTCAAAACGATGCTATGGGATATTGCATCCGTCTCGGGATCGCCCCCGACAAGCTTTATAACAGCATTCTTTTGTATGGTCAAAATGACTATACGGTAACATTTTTAAATAAAGAAACAGAAAAGTATTATTTCGCAGTTGATTCATTCAACGAAAGCGGAATAACCAAAGGTTCGATAAACGAGTTTTGAGGAAATACTATGTTTGAAATCGATGAAATAAAAATAGAACACTCAAAAAAGTACATCGTCACCGACAACCCTCAACCGGTGCTGTCATTTTCTCTCCACTCCGACGAGGACGGCTGTGAATTAAGCAGAACAGTTGTTTGTGTCGGCGATATCAAAAAAGAAGTTACCGGGCAAACCGGCATTGTCCTTGATGGGCTTGAACTCGGGCCGTTCACAGAATATACGGTGAAATTAACGGCTTTCGACAACATGGGGCGCAGCGCTTCAAAAGAAGCAGACTTTTCAACAGGCAGACTCTCTGTGCCGTGGACAGCGAATTGGATAACAGATAAAGTCTATTCTTTTGCAAAGAATACCTCATCTGCCCCGTTTACCTTCCGCAAAAGCTTCTCCGTCAAGAAGCCGCTTAAGCGGGCTTTTGTGACCGCGACGGCGCTCGGCATCTATGAGCTGAACATAAACGGGAAAAAAGTCGGAAACGAATACTTTGCGCCCGGATTCACGAGCTACAAGCACTCCCTGCAATATAATTTATACGATATCGGTGATCTGCTTGCCGACGAAAACACAATCATTGCCGTTGTCGGCGGCGGATGGGCTGTCGGACGGTTCACATATTCGAGCAAAAGCCGCATCACCTGCGACCGTCAGGCTTTCCTCATGGAGCTGTTTCTCGAATATCGAGACGGCTCAACAGAGAAGATAGTCACCGACGGCACATGGCAGGTCACAACGCAAGGGAACTACCGTTTCGGTGATTTTTATGACGGCGAAACTTATGACGCAACAGTTGACCTCAACAAAATCAAGTGGTCAGATGCGGATATATACACGCCAAAGTTCAAGCCGCATCTTTCGGCGCAATACGGCTGCAAAGTCACCGCGCACGAAATACTGCAGCCGATAAATTCATTTCCTGCCAAGAACGGAAAAGAAACTGTTTACGATTTCGGGCAGAATTTTGCGGGAGCAGTGCATCTGAAAATAAAAGGCAAAACCGGGCAAATAGTAACGGTGCGCCACGCGGAGCTGCTCATTGACGGCGACCTTTGCGTCAAATCTCTCCGTACCGCAAAAGCCACCGCAACATATGTCTGCGCCGATGGAGAGCAGGAATATTCGCCGAGGCTCACCTACATGGGCTTTCGGTATATCGGGATATCCGGGATAAACCCCGAAAATATAACGGTTGAAGCCTTCGTTATCCACTCCGACTTTGAAGAAATCGGAAGATTCGAATGTTCAGATCCGCTCATCAATAAGCTCCAGAGCAATATTCGCTGGAGCGGAAAGTCAAACTTTGTCGATATTCCGACGGACTGCCCGCAGAGAGACGAACGGCAGGGCTGGACGGGCGACATTTCGGTCTTCGCCGACACAGCCTGCTACAATTTTGATATTTCGCGTTTTCTTGACAAATGGCTTGCCGATGTCAAATCGGAACAGGGCGTAGGCGGCGGAATACCTATGGTCGTTCCGAAACAGGGCAACAGCGCGCCGACAGTCGCCACCGCCTGCTGGGGCGACTGCTGCACGATAGTCCCCTACTGCGAATATCTCGCGCGCGGGGATATTGAAATGCTCAGAGAGCAATACCCGGTTATGAAAAAATTCCTCGGAGCCGTCAAATTCTGGGCAAGTCTTTCGGGTCCCGGAAAATATCGAAAGCATATCTGGAAATGGCTGTTCCAGTTCGGCGACTGGTGCGCTCCCGGAGAGGGAATAAAGGACTGGATGGGCAAGGGCAAGTGGGTCGCCACGGCTTACTACGCAAACTCCTGCGCCATTGTATCGGAAATCGCCTCGCTGCTTGGCCACAAAAACGATGCAGAATATTACAGAAAGCTAAAAGACGAAATATCTTTAGCATACAGAAAAACTTTTACTGACGGAAACGGAAAGCTGAAAAGAGAATTTCAGACCGGATATGTTCTGCCGCTGCATTTCGGAATGGTGAGCGGAGAAGAGAAGAAAAACATGGCAGCGAATCTCAACCGCCTTGTCATTGAAAATGATTATCACCTGAGCACCGGATTTACCGGCACGCCGTATCTGCTGTTTGCTCTCGCAGACAACGGATACATTGACACCGCCTACCGCCTGCTGCTTCAAGACACCTGTCCGTCATGGCTCTATTGCGTCAAGGCGGGCGCAACGACAACTTGGGAGCAATGGGACGCGCTCAAACCAAACGGCAGCGTGAACATGGACAACCTCAACGGCAGCGATGTTGAGGGCGAAAACAGCATGGTCTCGTTCAACCATTACGCCTATGGCGCAGTCGGCGCATTTCTCTACCGCAGGGTTCTCGGGCTTGAAGCAAATGCCGGCGGATATAAGAGCTTTACCGTAAAGCCGATTGTCGGCGGCGGGCTCACCCATGCAAAAGGTGAAACAAAAACGCCATACGGAAAGATAAAGATAGAATGGACAATAAAAGACGGCAATTTTGAAATAGAGATAGAAGTTCCAGTCTCAACAAAATGCCGCCTTATCCTGCCGGATTCAAGCACATATTCGTTCTCAAGCGGGCGGCACACAGCAAGCTGCGGGATATAAAGAAAGGCTGAGTTTCAATATGCACAATGCAGTTACAAACCCATATCTGCCCTCATGGGAATATGTCCCCGACGGAGAACCTCATGTATTTGGTGACAGGCTATACATATGAAGCGGTGATTGCCTGCGTGCTGTACGGAAAACAGGGCACGTGCAAAACAACAAAGACCAACAAGCGCTCTTATCCGTATATAACCCAAAAAGGAGAATACCGTGAATGTGATCCATGCCAATATATTGCAAATATAAAAGACAAAACTGTTACCGGTTATAAATATTTTGATTTGTCCGATGCCGCCGGCATCATTGCTTCTGTCAGCGGCAGAGCACGCGATAAACTTCGCCTGCTCACACAGATTGACGGCGATTGTATCGGAGAAATAGATATTCGTCCAAATACACGGCGGGCAAAGACAGGTATTCGTTTCTCTCTTGCCGAGTCGGCCTTGTATTTTCGTTTCGAAGGCTCCGGCAAATTGAATCTGCTGAACTTCACCGTTACAACAAGCAAGGAGGATAATTCGTGAGCAAAAATGCTTTTCCCGACGGCTTTCTCTGGGGAGCCGCGACAGCCGCACCGCAGATCGAGGGCGGATATGATTCGGACGGCCGAACGCCCAGCATATGGGATGAAGCTCCGAAAGAAAAAATAAAAAACGGCGACAACTGCCATGTCGCCTGCGACCATTATCACAGGTACAAGGAAGATGTCGCTCTGATGAAAGAACTGGGGCTGAAATCATACAGATTTTCCGTATCATGGCCGAGGGTTATCTCCCAAGACGGCATGGTCAACCCCAATGGGCTTGAATTCTACAGCAATCTCGTTGATGAGCTCATAAAAAACGGAATCGAACCGCTCGTGACGCTCTACCACTGGGATCTGCCGCTCTGGCAATACAAAAAAGGCGGCTGGCTGAAAAAAGATATTATAGACGACTTTGCTTTCTATGTAAAAACAGTTGTCGAGGCTCTGTCCGACAGAGTAACATACTGGATAACCTTTAACGAGCCGTCCTGTTTTCTCATGAACGGCTATATGCAGGGAGTTCATGCGCCGTTCAAACACCGCTATCTTGCCCTGCCGAAGTTCACGAAGATTTTCATGCTCACAAATCATCGGGCGGTCGAAACCATCCGAAAATACGCAAAGAAGAAACCTCTTATAGGTCTCTCTTTCGCGTCGGGCGCGTTTATCCCCAATGACGAATCGAACCCGCAGAGCATAGAGGAAGCTTATAACAAATCGTTCAATGTGACTATGGGCACGATGAACAACCGCTGGTGGATGGATCCAATTCTTTTGGGCAAACCCGTCACCGCATACGGGATTTACGCGACGCACAAAAAAGATATGCCGCGCTTTAAAACAGATTTTGATTTTCTTGCCGTCAACCACTATGAGGCATTCAATTATTCCGCCTGGGGCGGCGACAAAAGCATTGACAAATCAAAACTCAATACCACGTCGCTCGGCTGGGTAATAGACGGACGCTCGATTTACTGGACCTTGAAGTTCCTTTATCACAGATACCGCCTGCCGATAATCATAACCGAAAACGGCATGGCAAACAACGACAGCATAACGGACGGAGAAGTCAGGGACGATGTGCGCATCGGATTTATGAACGACTACCTTTCAAATGTCAGAAGAGCCATCGATGACGGAGTCATGGTTTTCGGATATCAGCATTGGTCGCTTATGGACAACTTTGAGTGGGCAGAGGGCTACGAGCCGAGGTTCGGGCTCATATATGTTGATTATAAAACGCTCGGGCGCACGCCTAAAAATTCCGCCTGCTATTATAAAAAGATTATCGAAACAAACGGAGAGATAATACCATGAATCCGCTTTTTCCATTAAATGAATATATTCCCGACGGCGAAGCTCATGTTTTCGGGGACAGGGTATATCTATACGGCAGTCATGATGCCGAAAACTCGGACAGATTCTGTGTGCAGGATTACTCCGTCTGGTCGGCTCCCGTCTCAGACCTTTCATCTTGGAGCTGCAAAGAAAAAGCCTACCTGAAATCGCAGGATCCGAGAAGCCGCGACGGTCGCCTTGTAGATTACTATGCACCCGATTGCATAAGGGGAAATGACGGGAGATATTATCTCTACTATTTCGCTGCGGGACCGAACACATCTGCGTTCGGTCCGATGTCCGTCGCCGTTTCGGAAAATCCCGACGGTCCGTTTGAATATCTCAGCGATATAAAATATAAAAACGGCGCTCCGGTTTTAAAGTTTCTTACAAACGACCCCGCGGTCATAAACGACAACGGCAGGATATGGCTCTATTACGGCTGGGGGCTCGGCAGAGATTTCAGGAGTAAAATACTTTCTCCGCTCTACCGCTTTGTGCTCAGCAAACTGACCAATCGCTCGTATCGCGAGGTGACGGAAACAAAACCAAGCATACTTTCCTGCGCAGTTGTCGAACTTGAAAATGATATGTGCACGGTAAAGAGCGAACCGAAGGCGGTTCTCGACAGCAAGACTACAGCGGATAAAACGGGCGAGCTTTATCGCCACCCGTTTTATGAAGCTCCATGCATACGAAAAATAAACAGTCTGTATTACCTGATATACTCATCCGGCGAGAACAACGAGCTTGCCTACGCGACAAGCAATTTTCCGGACAGGGGTTTTCAATATCGCGGCGTTATTATTTCAAACAGCGACCTCGGCTATCGCGGCAACAAGCAACGAAAAGCTCCCGCGGGGACGATACACGGCTCGATAGAACAGATAAACGGAAAATATTATGTTTTCTATCACCGCTGCACGAACAATACAGATTTCTCCCGTCAGACCTGCGCGGAACCTATAACAATAAACGCAGACGGAACAATAAATCAGGTTGAGATAACCACACAGGGTGTCGGTGCCCACCTGCCCGCAGCCGGCGAATATTCCGCCGCTCTGTGCTGCAATCTGTATAACCGCCGCACTAAAAATGTTCAGGGAAACGGCAAAGGAGACAGACAGCCCAACATCGCGTCGCAAAACGGCGAAAGCTTTGTAACGGCAATTACCGATGGCACGGTCATTGGTTTCAAATATTTTAATTTCAAAAAGCCTGTCTGCATTTCCGTTACTGTCAGAAATGCAAACGGCAAGATGGATATAAAAATCGGAGACAGAACTGTTGGAGCTATTTCTCTTTCTCAATCGACAGAATGGAAAACATTTTTCGTCAAAATAGATCCCGGAGAAAAAACCGATGCCCTGTATTTCGTATATCGAGGCAAAGGGAAAGTGGATTTTTTAAAAATGGAGTTGAGATAAAATGCCACTGTTCTTCACTGTACTGGCAAAAAAATATAATCCTTATGACATTGACAACGGGATGTTTGCAATGAACTGCGCAGCGCCCCGCAGCTTGCCCATAGTCTGCACAAAAATGATAGCCGACGACAGCTACGGAACAGCCACGGTAAACGGCAAGGCCGTTTCAAAGGGCAAGTGCGTCAAATTTGATTTCTCGCCCCTGCCCATATATCTCCTGCCCGTTGGCGAAGCGGCTCAGGACTTTGATAAAACCTACACCGTAAAGCTCAGCGGCTACAGAGATATTGACGGCAGGCGTTTTCCCGACTGCACCTTCAAAATCAAAACCCCGCCCAAGCCGATTGATGACGGTCTGCACAAAGAAAATGAGCAGGCGGCAAAAGAGGTTTCCGATGAGGGAATCGTCCTGCTCGAAAACAACGACATTCTCCCGCTTGGCAGCGGCAGTTCAATAAAACTGCTGGGGGCTTACAATGATTTTCGTATAACGGCAATCGGTGCAAGCCTCATAAAGCCGCGCTGGACGCTAACCGTTTCCGAGGCTATCGAACATTCAGGGGCACTCAGCATACGCGATAACGCCGAGACGGCGCTGTTCTTTATTTCCCGCGGCTCGGGCGAAAACAAGGACAACCGACCGATAAAGGGCGAATATTATCTGACAGACGAAGAAAAGGCGGCACTCAGCGAAGCCGCCGCAAAATATAAAAATCTTATAATCATTCTGAACACCGGATATCCTATCGAGATGGGGTTCATCCGCGGGCTCGGTGCGTCGGCTGTTATATGGACAGGCTTCAGCGGCCAGCGCGGCAGCGAAAGTCTTATTGATATTATCTGCGGAAAAGTCAACCCCTCCGGCAGGCTTGCCGACACATGGCCGATAGACTATTACGACTCACCGTCCGCCAAAAACTTCATCAATCTCGATGACAACTCTCCGATCTACTCCGATGACGGAAAGCGCTTCGGTGCAAGCTTATATTACGAGGAGCAAGAATTTGTCGGCTACCGCTACTTTGACTCGTTCAAAAAGGACGCCGCTTATTACTTCGGTCACGGACTGTCTTATTCCGACTTTTCCGTCCGCTCCTTCGCATCATTTGAAAGCGGCATACTCCGCGTCAGCGCAGAAGTTACAAATAACTCCGATGTTCCCGGAAAGGACTCTGTTCTCGTCTATGTTAAACCGCCGCGCGGGAATGAGCCGAGATCCGCAAAACTGTTCTGCGGCTTTGAAAAGACAGCACTTTTGAAAAAAGGCGAACGCCAAACGCTGACGATTGATATACCGCAGAAAGATTTTTCGCACTATGACAAAAATATTCACGCGTTCATTCTCTCAAAAGGTCAATACGACGTTATGGTCGGCGGCGAAGCAGACAAGATCAAAACAATTTGTTCTTTCGTCCTTGAAGACGATGTAGTCTGTGAAAAAACCGTATCCGTCTGCCGTGAGGCAGAGAAAATAACAGGTGTTGACGAAAACGGCAATGTCCGCACGGACAAAACAAAAATCACTGAGGCTAAAAAAGCCATAGCTATTCACGCCGAATATACAAGGCCCTCTTATAATGAGCTGCCCCAATACAGAGGCAGTACCATAACGCTTTCCGATGTCAAGGAAGATTTGACTAAACTTGATGACTTCGTATCACAGTTTTCGCTCAGAGAGCTGGCGGATTTTACCGTCTGCAACGGCTCCTGTTGGGGTCCCGGCAAAAGCGGAGCCGCCGGAAAACTCGCTTCAAGCAAGCGTCTGGGCGTGCCGACACTGTACATGAGCGACGGCAACTGCTGCGTCAATCTCAACCGTCCTACAACCGGATTTCCGTCAAGCAATCTGCTCGCCGGGACATTCAACAAAAGCCTCGCATATAAAGTGGGCAAAGTGCTTGCGGACGAGTCAAAAGAAAACAACATTTCAATAAACCTCGGTCCCGGCGGAAACCTTCACCGTAACATTCTCTGCGGACGTCATCCAGAATATTTCTCGGAGGATCCGATACTGACTGGAACTTTAATGGCATATCAGGCGAGAGGGCTCGAAGAAAACGGAGTTATCGCGACATATAAGCATCTTATCGCCAACAACATAGAGTTCGAGCGCAAATCGGCACACGGGATAATCGACGAGAACACCCTGCGCGACCTTTATCTGCGAGTATTTGACAAAGCGTTCTCACTGTATAAGCCCGGCTGTGTCATGACATCATACAACCCGGTAAACGGCATCTATCCATGCGAAAACTCAGCACTGCTAAATGACCTTTTACGCGGCAAGTGGGGCTTTGACGGCTTTGTTATGACAGACTGGGGATCCTATGACACCGCCGACAGCATAAGAAGCGTCTGCGCCGGCACGAATCTGCTCACCCCCGGCAGCAAAAAACACTTCCGTATGATATTAAAAGCTGTCAAACGCAACGAGATATCAAAAGCCGCGCTTCAGCACAGCGTCAAGCAGATAGTGAAAGTTCTTGTGAGGTGCATATGAAAATCACAGTAGATAAAAACGCAAAAACCGTTCCTACTAATTTTTCCTGGCAGTTCGGAGTCGGCAACGATCATGCCTTCCAGCTGCACAGGAAGGATGTTTGCAATCATGTAAAGCTCGTTCACGATGAGCTCGGCATGAAATATATTCGCTTTCACGGCATATTTGATGACGATATGCTCTGCTTTCAGCGGCTCTCGGATTACAAGCCTTTTGCCGCTGTGCCGTTTTCAGACAAGATAGATGAGATAAATTTCAAACAAATTGCCGATGTTTTTGACAATGTGCTTGCCTGCGGAATGAAACCGTTTGTTGAACTCTCGTTTATGCCCGGCGCACTCGCAAGCGGGAATAAAACCGGAATACGCTATCTCAACAACATAACCCGCCCGAAATCAATGGACAAATGGGTGGATTTCATAAAGAAATTCATTAAATTCCTATCGGAATATTACGGCAGCAAAGAGATTGAAAGCTGGTATTTTGAAGTATGGAATGAACCCGACCTCGCCATTTTCTTCAAAGGCAGTCAGAAGGACTATTTCAGCCTCTACGCTTCTACTGCGCGGGCGGTGAAATCCGTCAACAGTCGCTTGCGCGTCGGCGGTCCGTCATCATCCGCCTGCCTGTGGATAGAAGATTTTACTGAATATTGCCGCAAAAATGACGTTCCATGCGATTTCATTTCGACGCATCACTATCCCGGCGACGCTTTCGGAAACACATTTTCCGCAAAAGACGCTTTCAGGATGATGAGTATCGCCAAAAACGCGGCAAAAAATGAAATCGGGCTTTCTAAAACGATGAAAGAAATGTTCTTCCGCCCGGATATCTACAAAACATGGCGCAAGGGCGTTCTGAACGAGCTTGACAAAAAAGCTTTGGAGCAGGCGAACGGCAAGCCGCTCATAATCACCGAATGGAACAGCATGGCCGTATTCGCTTCGCCCATTCATGACGAGAAAAACTCTGCCGCTTTTATTGTAAAAACCTGCGTGGATGCCGATTCCCGGCTTCTGGGAACAATGTTCTGGTGCTGTTCCGATATCTACGAAGAACAGTTCATGCTCGGCACGCCGTTTCACGGCGGATTCGGACTCGTCAGCAACTGCGGCATACCGAAACCGAACTTCTGGGCATTTAAAATTCTTTCTCAATTACACAAAAGCAGGCTCGCCCTGCCCGAAAGTCGCAATTCCGACATAGAACACGCCGCTTTTACCAACGGAGAAAAGGTTCAGGTGCTTATATATGCGCAGGATAATGATTACGGCAAATTTGAGAAAACGGAAATTGAGCTTGAAATAAACATTTCCGCAAAATCGGTAACAGCGCAAATTATAGACAACAATCACTGCAACCCGAAAGCCGAGTGGGAGGCTCTCGGCAGCCCGGATATTCTGACAAAGAGTCAGGTGGCGGAAATAAAAGCAAAAACCGCCCTTAAAGCAGAGAAAATTCCGTTTTCGGCAAGCGGCGGTTCAACAACTGTAAAACTGACCGTCGAGACAAACGATGTGATTTTGTTGAGTTTGGAATAACATAAGCGACATCCGAACTCACGGACATTCAGCACTTAATAAGCTAAGCAAACTTTTATCAATGCTAAAAAATCAAGGCAGAATTTATATATCCGCCTTGATTTTTTATTCTTATGTGCTTATATCACTCTTTGATTTTTGGATACAGCTCCGACCATTTTGAGTATTTTTCACCGTAGTATTTCACGAGCTTATCATCCGGCAAAATGCGGGTATAACTTGATTTAACGCTGCTTTTCAGCTGCTCATATCTGTCATCCGGCAGGCAAGCTCGCGCGCCTAAGAGCGCGGCTCCCAAAACAGCTCCGTGTTCAACATCGGGAAGCAAAAGTTCAATGTTCAAAACGGATGCTATAATTTTTACCCATTCTTTATTTCGCGTACCGCCGCCGCAGATTTTTGAAGTTTCGATATGTATTCCGAGATCCCGGATAATATCGAGATTTTGTTTTATCGCAAAAGCGACGCCCTCTAACACCGCAAGCGTCATTTCGTCTTTTGTCGTATTGAGAGACAAGCCGAAAAAGGCTCCGCGAACGCTTGAATCGTTAATCGGTGACCGCCCGCCCATAAGATACGGCAAAAACATAACCTGACTTTTGCCGATATATTCCGCAAAGTCTCCGTCATATGATGATTTGGTTATGCTTTCGATCCACCATTTTTGGCAGCTTGCCGCCGACAAAATACACGCGAGATAATGATATTTGCCCGTAGCGGAGCAAAATGTATGTATAGCGCCGTTCGGCACATAATTGAACTCGTCGCTTGCAACAAAAATTGTGCCAGAGGTTCCAAGCGAAATATTGCAGTCTCCGTTTTCAGTTGTATCCGTTCCGATTGCAGATGCCGCATTATCGCCCGCGCCAATAACGATTTTAACATTTTCGTTCAGTCCGAGTTCATCGGCAACGGACTTTTTGAGCGTTCCTACCGTCTGATAGCTCTCATACACCTTCGGCAAATTCTTTTCGCTTATGCCGAGCACGGACAGCATGGTTTCAGACCAGCGGCGGTTTTTCGTGTCAAAATACAGTGTGCCCGCCGCATCGGAGCAGTCGGTCGCAAATACTCCGCTGAGCCTGTACGCCACATAGTCCTTCGGCAGCATTATTTTCTCAGCTTTTTGAAAATTCTCCGGTTCATTGTTTTTCAGCCAAAGTATTTTCGGCACGGTGAAGCCGGAAAATGCGATATTTCCGGTATTTTGCTGAAGCGTCTTTTTGCCGATAATATTGTTAAGATATTCGGTCTCAAGCGAGCTTCGGCTGTCATTCCACAAAATGGCGGGACGGATCACATTATCGTTTTCATCGAGCACGACAAGGCCGTGCATCTGCCCCGAAAAGCTGATTGAAACAACACTGTTTTTATCAATATCAGATACAAGCTCTTTTATTACTGAGCTGCTGCCGTCATACCAGTCCTGCGGATTTTGCTCGCTCCAACCGTCCTTGGGATAATAGAGGGGGTACTCCCTTGAAGCGGTTTTTAATATCGCCTTTTCGCTCAGCAGCATTCCCTTTACCGATGAGGTTCCTATATCAAGCCCTATGAAGCAGTCCATTCGCCACACCTCATTTAAACAGAATTTGATTTATTTCACTTTGAATCTTTTCCTGTCTGCCGGATTCCGGGATCTCGCAGGTCTTCTTTTCGCAGGCTATCTCAGACAACTGTGAGAGGGTCGCATCGCCGTTTCTGATTTTTTGACCCGATTCAGAGGTGAACGAAGAATATTTTTTCTCAATGAATTCATCGATTGTTTTGCTCTCTATAATTTCGGCAGCCTTGATAAGACCGAGAGCGAATGTGTCCATGCCAAGAATATAGCCATAGAACATATCCTCTGCGGTGTTGCTCGTTCTGCGGTTTTTGGCGTCAAAATTGAATCCGCCGGTAAGTCCGCCGTTTTTGAGTACCTCATACATACACATCGTTGCGCTGTATGCGTCAAATGGGAACTCATCGGTATCCCAGCCCAAAAGCAGATTCCCCTGATTTGCGTCAATGGAGCCGAGCATGCCGTTGATTGCGGAAATTCTCAGCTCGTGCTGGAAGGTGTGACCGGCAAGTGTCGCGTGATTAGCTTCGATGTTCAGCTTGAAATCCTTGTCGAGTCCGTACTGTCTCAAAAAGCCTATTGCCGTTGCGGCATCGAAATCATATTGATGCGTCATCGGCTCCTTCGGCTTGGGCTCGATATAGAAGTCGCCGTCAAATCCGATGCTTCTGCCATATTCCACAGCCATGCGCATAAGAGAAGCTATGTTTTCCTGCTCGAACTTAACATCGGTGTTCAGCAGAGTTTCGTAGCCCTCTCTTCCGCCCCAGAATACATAGCCTCGACCGCCGAGCTTAACAGTAATATCAAGCGCCTTTTTTATTTGCGCTGCGGCAAAGCAATAAACATTGACATCGTTGGTACTGCCGGCACCGTTCATAAATCTCGGATTGCCGAACATATTTGCAGTGCCCCAAAGGCACTTGATATCCGTGCCGTTCATTTTTTCAAGAATATAGTCCGAAATTTCATCAAGACGCGCGTTTGTAACATTTATGTCCTTGTCCTCGGGGACTAAATCTACATCGTGGAAGCAAAAATATTTAATACCGAGCTTCTTCATAAATTCAAAGCCCGCATCCACCTTTGCCCTTGCGTGCTCCATCGTACCCGGCACTGCTCCGAAAGATTTATCCGCCGTACCGACGCCGAACATATCCGCGCCTGCCGCGCCCAAATTGTGCCACCATGCCATAGCAAACGGCAAGTGCTCGCTCATTTTTTTGCCGAGTATTACTCTGTCGGGATCATAGAACTTGAAAGCAAACGGATTTGAACTTTGCTCGCCCTCATAATTTACCTTCTTTACAAAATCAAAATATTCCATAATATCAATCTGCCTTTCTTATATAATAAATTTGTTCAGTCAAACGCTGACCGTAAGCCTATTGTTCATTGCGTCCACGCTGTCCTGACCGACATAGAATATGTATTCATTCTCCAAATACCATTCCCCGGTCTTTTCATCATAAAATTTAAGGTCATCCTTATAAACAGTCACGGTCTCTTCGATCTCTTTTCCCGCCGGGACATTGACTTTTTTGAAGCCTTTGAGCAGCTTCACGGGATGATCTCCGTTTGCTCCCGCATAGACCTGAACGACCGTCTTTCCGTCGAAACTGCCGATATTCTTGATTTTCAGCGACACTTCTATGCAACCGTCTTTATTTTCGGCATGTATATCGGAATACTCAAACTCGGTGTAGGAAAGACCGAAGCCAAACGGGAACGCAGCCTCTTTGCCTTCTTTGTCAAGCAATGTATAACCGTGATAGTATCCGTAGTCGATAATCCTTGTTTTTTCTCCGGGGAACAGAAACTTCGGATAATCATTTTCATCCTTGGCAATTGTAAACGGCAAATGGCCGCTCGGAACCGCCTTGCCCGTCAATATATCCGCAAGCGCGTTTCCGCCCTCCATTCCGCTGTAGAAAGAATAAAGTATAGCGGACGCTTCGTCTTTCCATTCTTCAATAACATACGCGCTTCCGCCGACAATATCGACGATTGTGTTCTCACAAACTGCGCAGATGCGGTGAATAAGCTCCACCTCATTTGACGGAATACGCAGCGAATATCTGTCGCCGCCGTGCGCTTTTTCTGCCGTATCGTCCTTGCTTGAGAAGTTTGCAAGATTTTCGCCCTCCTGTTTGTAGTCGCTGCCTACGCAAATCAAAACACATGAGCACGACTTGATTTCATCAAGCTTTGACGATATATCAAGGCTTTCGCAAAGGACAACATTTTCTTTTCCGAATGCATTGCAGAGGCCTTTATACGGAGTAACCGTATACGGACTCGCGACGCTGCTCGAACCATGATCGCCGACATTGATTTTGTTGGCATATCGTCCGACGACGGCAATTTTTTTGACATCGCTAAGCGGAAGTATTCCGTTGTTTTTAAGCAGGACAGTACCATCGCACGCAACTTTTTTTGCAAGCATGGCATGGGACTTACATGCGATAACATCCTTGGACTGATGTTTAATTTTTGGTGTTATCTTTATTAAGCCCGCCAAAACATTCCGAACTGCCTTGTCGATATCATCCTGAGATATTTTTCCGTTTCTTAAATATATCGGCAGTATGGTATACAGTATCTTCATCGGCAACTCGACATCCATGCCTGCCTTAACAGCTCTTTCTCCGTTTCTCAGGGCAAACAGAAAATCAGTAATTGCAAAGCCCTCAAAATGCCACTGATCGCGAAGAACATCCGTGAATAAATACTTACTTTCGCAGCAATGCTCTCCTCTCAGAAGATTATAGGCACCCATAATGGACATCGCGCCGGCATCAATGCACTTCTTGAAATGAGGGAAATACACTTCCTGCAAGGTCTTTTCATCCGCATGAACATCCACCGAAAATCTGATGTTTTCAATGCTGTTGCAGGCAAAATGCTTCGGGCAGGCGATAACGCCGTTATCCTGCACCGCTTTTGTCAGTGCAGCACCCATTTTTCCGAGCAGAAACGGATCCTCACCATATGTTTCCTGCGCTCTGCCCCAGCGGGGATTGCGCAAAAGGTTAATGCATATACCTGCAAAATAGTTGGCGCCGCCGGCAATCACTTCTTTTGCAATGGCTGTGCCGACCTCATATTCAAGCTCATCGTTAAACGAAGCGCCTCTTGCCATTGAAACGGGAAAGCAGGTACTTCTGCCCATAACAACACCGCGCGGACCGTCCGAAAAGGCAACCGTCGGGATTTCCAAGCGCTTAATTCCGCCCGCAATGCACGGTCGGTAGTTGTACTTTCTGCCTTTTGTAAGCAAGTCATAGCAATTTCGCATAGCAAACTGCCTGCCCGAAAGCATTTTCAGCTTCTCTCTTAATGTCATTTCGCTGCACAGCTGTTTGCAAACTTCCTTCAATGTCTCACTTGTCGGAGATTTTTGGTATACCGCTACCGCATCATTATAATTCATAATCGCGCTCCTTTACAGACATATTTTTGTTTTATCCCATGTTCATTATATAAAATGAATCTTGATTATAAAAGAAATATGTTTTATAATAATGGAAATATATTTGTACGGTGATTAAATTATGGTCGTTTATGAAGGACACAGAAGCGTAAAAGGTGAGTATCTTTATAATCAGGTAGACAAAAATCTGAACTTTCAAAAGCACACACATTGCAACTATGAAATTGTGTTCTGCCTGGGCGGTTGTCTGGTGTGTGAAGTGGGAAACAAAAAATACGAGCTGCACAGCGGCGAGGGAATGCTTATCCTTCCCGGATATATTCATTCTTTCTGCACACCCGAAGAGAGTGAGGATTATCTTTGCGTTTTTTCAACCGATCTTGTCTCCCTGTTTTATGAGAAAACAAAGGTGAAGTCACTTTCCAATACAAGGTTCTCGTTTGACAGCAGAAATGACATCGACATTCTGACAGACGAAAACAGAAGCATTTTCGCAAAGCAGGCTGTCCTTTACAGACTTTGCGCCGCCGTATTTGAACAAAGCGAAATAGAAAAAATTGATGAGTCCTATTTTGCACTCACCAATTCTCTCTCAATGTATATTCAAAATAACTTCACCAAAAAGCTGCGGCTTCAGGATATAGCAAAACAATTCGGCTACGATTACAGCTATCTGTCTTCCTTCTTCAACAAAAATTTTGACATGGATTTCGCTTCATTCGTCAACAAATACCGCATTCAATTCGCCTGCGAGCTGTTGAAAGACACCAACGACGATGTGACCCAAATCGCAATGAAATGCGGATTTTCCACCATACGAAACTTTAACCGTGTTTTCAAGAATGAAACCGGACAAACGCCCAAGTCCTACCGTAAATCAAACAGCGTAAATTCGCCATTAGGTTCGGAACAGCGGGAAGTGATTTAAAATAAATAAAAGGCTCGGATACTTCAGCAAGGATGATTTACAGTGTGTAAATCATCCTTATTTTTACCGGACTATGAAACAATACGGGTTAGCAGTCGGGGAAGAAAACAGTTTATTTCAGTTAAATACACAAACTATATAGGCTTATATATAATAACATTGTCGTATCAATATTGTCTCGAAATCACATTTGCTTTTTCGTTTGATTTTTCTCGTCTCCCTGTCACACTTTACCGAATTCTGTTTTATTTTCGCCATTTTACCTCAAGCTGAAACTCGTTTAACGTTTGGATGTGCCATAAGGTTTTGCGGTTAATCGAGCGAAAGTACTGCGAACAGAAAAACTCGGTGAGAAAGATTTTAGAAATATAGAGCAGTCGCCCGCTTTGAAAGGATTTCAGATACTTGCTGCAGCACCACTTGTTGATCGTAGTTTTGCCATAGCCGGTCAGGGCTGATATATCATTCACGGTCATTACATCGTCATAATCATCCAACAGCTTAGCATAGTAATCGTGCAGCGCCGTGGACTTGCTGATATGGCAGATGCGGAAGAATTGCTCCTTGTTCATCACCTCGGGAACGCTGTCCCAGTTGACGGGAAATACATCCATTTGTAACACCTCAAAAATAGATTTTCGTCGGTTTGAAGCTCTATTCTGCGGTGTATGGCCGTCTCCCGGTTTTTCTCTCCTATCTTCTCGCATTTCTCCACAAAATCGGAAAAAATGCCGATTTGAACCCAGTCTCAAAAAAGCCCGTCCCGCAAGGCTTTCCGGGCGAAAAAGCCTGATTTCAAGCGGCTTTCGGCGGGGACAGGGGTTCCAGAAACAACCCCAAAACGGACACCCCCGTCACAATTGCATAAAAGACTCGAAATCAGGTAATCCCTAACGGGACCGCCCTTACAATCTTTTGCAAGACGAAGTCTTGTCAAAAGAAGTCTATAATAGGATAGTTTGCGTAGCAAACTCGCGGGCGAACGAAGTGAGCCGAGTCCCTCACTCTCCGCCAAAATTCCACCGTAATTTTGATGAAATTACGGTGGAATTTTCTTGTTTGTCAGTCTGCATTATGGTACTATGATTTCGACAAAACGGATTTTTAAGGGGCATCACTGTTATGATTAGAGAATTACGAAAAGCGGATATAAATAAAGTTGCAGATATATGGTTGGATACAAATATAAAGTCACATTATTTTATCTCTGCTCAATATTGGAAAAGCAATTTTGAGTTAGTAAAAAAACTGCTATTGCAGGCAACAGTCTATGTTTACGAGGATAAGCAGGAAATACAGGGCTTTATAGGGTTGAGTGACGAATACATTGAAGGTGTTTTTGTTTCTGCCGAAATGCAATCTCAAGGTATAGGTAAAATTTTGCTAAACTACGTAAAGGAAAAAAGAAACACATTGCTCTTAAATGTATATCAAAAAAATACACGGGCTATATCTTTTTATCAAAGAGAAGGGTTCGAAATCCGGCGCAATGGCATTGATGAAGCTACCGGTGAAAGAGATTATGTAATGGTATGGCAACGGAAATAGACAATTTCAGTTTGTATAGCATAGCGCAGCTATATTTTTTTCTAAATAGTAGTTCAATCGGCAATAGTTGCACCCATAAAATAGTTTCTATTGAAATTAGAGTTTTTTGCATTTTCGCTGTGTGTGAACAAGCCGTAATAAAAGCGGCAGAGTATACCGTGTTGGTTGTCGGTAAAGTGCATTTAATTTCCTTTATCGTTCTTAAAAGCAGCCGCTGTTGACAAAACGAAAAAAACAATATAGCATATTGTATACATACAATATGTTGCGGAAGTAACACATATTCTGTTACTTATAAAAAGCGGGGGTTAATATGGATAAAAAGAAATCGACTAAAAATCTCGTCGTCATTTTAATTGCAGTGGTGGCATTGGGGCTTCTTTGGGCTTTTGTCAAAAACCAAGTGACAACAACACCGATATATATTGTTGTTGATACCTTTGCTCTGATTATACCGAGCATAATTTTGATACCCGGAATAATTTGCTATATCGCTTACTTTTTTGTCAATGACGCAAAAATAAAATCCGCGCTTAAGATAAGCTCCTTATGTATAGCGGCTTTCTGTGTGGTTTTCTCCGTGTCGTTTTTTGCCGCGGTATTTGTAAATTCAGGCAGCGAAAAGACGAGCAGCTATAAAGAAGCCGCCGAGAGTAAATACAGCTTGGGCAATTTTGTCGATTTGGCTGATTACGAGGCTGAGCGTTCGGATGATGAGCTGTATTCAAACGGCTTTTTAAGCGGTTATTATACTGTTGATAATTATTCTAAAAGCGACGGCAGCTATAACTATTATACAGCTACCGTATATGAGTATACCGGCGGAACGGCGGCATCGCGAAAGCTTATTAAGAAAAGGCTTGAAAAAGAACTGTTAAGGGAGACCTCGGTCGGCGGAATAAGCATTAAATATACAGACGGAACCAATGGCGATTACCGATATAAATACTGTAATTACACAGACAAATTTGAAATGCGGTCTTCGTCATATTTCAGTATCGTAGCGGAAAGCAGCGATAAGGTAACGGTATATATATTAAAGTCGAAATATAGAAATCATTTCGGCGAGCCGTTTGACGCGGAAAAAATTATCAGCTCAATTTGCAGCTGATACTTGCGGCCTTTGCGGCCAAGTGAATTGTTTTTAACCATGTAAAGCACTCTCTGCTTTTTTATGAAAGTGGAGGGTGTTTTTTGTATTTAAGGGCAAATCATACGTTTTTTTCGTCATATATAAGCGGCAAAAGGAAAGCGTGAATGTTAACGCTGCGGAA
>ERZ1034763.276-NODE-276-length-27282-cov-7.776215_pt1 | contig 27282 bp, 18 predicted proteins | sample MGYA00520701_ERZ1034763 | MGnify/ENA primary metagenome ERZ1034763 (study PRJEB33766, sample SAMN09781707) | gut metagenome | biome: gut microbiome | host: Homo sapiens | place: Madagascar | study: EMG produced TPA metagenomics assembly of the PRJNA485056 data set...
AATAAATATTGACAAATTGTAATTTTGCATTATAATTAAGATAAATAAACAAGTATCGGTATATAGCCAAGCGAGTTAAATCCGGGCGTACTTAAAATAAACAGAGAAATTCGTAAAAGCTATGACAGGAATGTCAAGGATATCGAGAATTTTCAAAATTGATACAAGGGATATCGAGGGATATCGAGGGATATCGAGGGATGTCAAGGGATGTCAAGGGAAACGGAGTTAATGATAAGGAGGAGTGCCTACGAACATTGAAAAAATAAAGCATGATATAGCTGTGTTGGACGAAGAAATTGAAACATTGAGTGCAAGAATCAGGAAGTATCCGCCTGAAGATATGTTTTGTGAGAATAATGGCAAGTACATTAAGTGTTATATTAAGAAGGATGGTAGAAAGATATATCTGGCAAAGCGTGACCGAGAGACTATCTGTATGCTTGCGCAGAAAAAGTATTGTTCTAATAAATTAGTTGATGCACTGGCAGAGAGAAAATTGTTGTCAAAATGTGTTAATGAATACAATAAGAATATTAATCATGTTAATTACATGTTTGAGAGACATCCACAGCTATATGATTTGATGTCCAGGATAGATAGTCATAATGATTGGGAATGTGAAGAATACGAAAGATGTGAAAAGAATCCAGAGCAGCTTATTGTTAAGACAATTTCAGGTAATATTGTCAGGTCCAAGTCAGAGGCGATTATTGATTCTGTTTTATTTGATAAGAATATTCCGTTTAGATATGAGGCGGTACTTGAGCTTGGTGGTATCATTTTATATCCAGATTTTACAATCAAGCATCCGTATACAGGTGAGATAATCTATTGGGAACATTTTGGAATGATGGATAACCAGACATATTCGAGAAATACGGTTAATAAGCTGTCCACATACATTTCTAATGGCATAATTCCTTCAATTAATCTTATAACGACATATGAAACATGCAAAGAACCATTGGATTTTAATACAGTAAAAAAGCTTGTTGATATGCATTTCACTATGTAAGAACGAATAATTGAAAATAAATGACATCATCAAATTTATGAATAATGCATCTGAGTAATGCATAGTCTTCCTATAGACAAGATGAAAGGAAGACTGATTTGATGGAAAGTTGTAATAGTAAGTATAAGCGTCTGGTGTCATACATTTATTCATATCCGGGAGGATGCCGTGACAGAAATGTGGGATTTGCAAAGGCAGAGGTGCGTAATGGAATGTTTACGCTGAATGTGACTTTGTGTGGAGTGTATCGTGATGCACCAGAGGGATTTGGGATATATCTGCTGTTTGACAGAACGAGAGAACAACAGACCTATAATATGCTTCCAGTTGGTTCGGTTATTGTTAATTGCGGCAAAGGTAAGTTTCAGGGCATATTTAATCCGGGTAATATAGAGTCGTCAGGATATCAGTTTGATGAGATTAAGGGAATTGGTGTGCTTACCGAGAAAGACAATTATTACATGTGTTTCAGCCTGTGGGAAGCGGATACGATTAATCCGTCTAAGTGCGTGTATCTGCCTAAGGGGTATAAGCGGGCTGAATCCAAGCCTGACATGAATGAGTGCGGACAGCAGACGGATAAGCATACTTATACACACCATATAGATGAACCAAAAAAGCACGATAATATTCTTACAGCAGCAGAAGCCAGCGAACCCACATCAGATGCCAGTCCTAAAAAAAATATGTCTGCCAGTGTTATAAAAGATGAACCGAATGGCAGGATTGAGAATGGTGAGCAACTTGGAAAATTAAATGGGTCAGAATATGAGCAGTCTGGAAAATTAAATAAGTCGGAATGTGAGCAACTTGAGCAGTTAAATGGTTCAGAATCTGAGCAACCTGAAAGATTGAACAAAAAGGACATGTCGGATAATGTTGAAATACATGATAATGATAAAAATATTGGCGCAGGTAACAAAGGAAGCATAGATGTTGAGAGACTTTTTATTCATGCTGATTATGTCAACGCATTTGATGATGACTATTATTATGATTGTATAGAAGTGACACCGGAGATGTTGAAGAGGTTTATGGGAAATGATGCTGTTGGGAATAATTCATTTTTGATGCATAGTTATTATACATATAGACATCTGCTTTTTGGAAGAGTTGTGGACAATGATAATGGAACAAAGTATTTTATCGGAGTTCCGGGAATGTACTCTAATAAGGAGCGGTATCTGGCAACGATGTTCGGATTTAATAATTTCAAGAAGAGCCATAGAAGCGATTACCCTAATCCATATTTTGGATATTGGTATACAGAGATTTAAGCTGGTATCAGTTCACAGATTGCGGTGTAACCTGAGATAGAGACTTAATGAGCCGATTATGGTTAAAGTTAAACAATATAGACATAGCGCAGATGGTCGAGCCACTGACCTCCAATCATTGCGTATGCGTGCGCTGTACCTTCGCTGATAAATCCAAGAGATTCACATAATTTAATTGAGCGCAGATTGTCGGGGTGTATGTAGGCTTCAACCCTATGCATTCCGTAATCTGCGACAATTGCCTTAAGAGCCATTGTAACCATTTTTTTGCCAAGACCCTGACAAGCAAATTGTCTGTCTATCTTATAGCCGATGATGCATGAACTCATGCATTTGTTGATATTGGAGAATGAAACACTGCCAATTATCCTATCGGAGTCATTCTGATATAGATAGTAACGTGCGTGCTTTAGTTGATAAAATGCCTTGAATTCAGCTTTTACAAGAGCGTTAATGAATTCTTTTGTGTAGAAATGTGTTGGCTTATCAACTTCATATGGGTCAAAATATTCCCTGTTACTGTAATAGAAACTAAATATATCATCCGTGTATCGCTCATCGAGGACTTTAAGTGTTAAGTTGTTTTCGGTATATTCGTATTTCATGTGTCCTCCTATATGTCCCCATAATTTGTGAAATGTGTATTTGTATAATGCGCTTCTGAATTAGTGCATTATATCTGTTTTTTCTTGCTTTCTCGTAATGATTTAAAAAATGTTGTAAGCAGATTGCTGCACTGTTCATCAAGCACGCCTCTTGTGACTGAGCAGACGTGGTTAAATTGTGGCATTTCGAGAATATTAAGGATTGAACCGCCACATCCGGCTTTTGGATTCATTGAGCCAATTACAACGCGTGGAATCCTTGCCTGAACAATTGCGCCGGCACACATCTGGCAAGGTTCAAGTGTTATGTATATCGTACATTCTTCAAGACGCCAATCGCCGATTGCCTTGCTGGCTTTTTTAATCGCAGTTATTTCAGCATGTCCGAGTGTGGTTTTATCTGTATTTCTACGATTATATCCCCTGCCGATAATCTTACCATCATGAACAATAACACATCCAATTGGAACTTCCATGAGTTTTTCAGCTTTTTTTGCCTGCTTTAAGGCTTCTTTCATGTATTTTTCATCGAGAGACGCAATCTCTGTATCCGTATTATTACCCATAAAAGTTCTCCTGAATTTAGAATTGAAAAATGCTGCTACGATATTATTAATATTGTCATGACGTAATTGACATTTGCTAAGCAGCATGTTGTAAAACATATTTAGTATAACATATATTTAATAGAATTGACAGATTGTGAGTAAGAAGTGGTGAGAAGCCATTGAGAAAGCTGTAAGTAATTGAGTTGTAAAAAGAAGTGGTGAGAGGTCACAGAGGAAGCTATAAGTGTATAATTTAAAAAATAAAAGTTGTGTGCCGGTGATTGTTTTGGCTGAAATATGCGTATTTCGCTATAAAAATCCAAAAACATAGAAAAATAAGACTGTTTTAGTTAGTGATTTTCTTTTTGATATACAAAAGGGCAAAAAAATCTAACATTTGTTTGAATGTTGGATTCCTAGTGGGGAAATCTAAGATTTGAGCCAAAACATGGGTTTAGCGAAGTGACATCTGTGTTTAAAGGGTTTAGCGAAGTGACATCTACGTACATCTACGTTCAAAGGCTATAGCAAAGCTTATACAGATAAAGTCCAAAGGATATAGAGGTAAAGTTTAAAAATGGCGAGGTGATGCCGGAGTAATCTTGAATAATGTCGAAATCATAGAGGTGAGTCCTTGCTTGAAATCATTGACACAGGCGCAATTCCTAGGTATAATATAACAGACCGTGCAGCCGGGGTAGTAGCGGCACCTTGTACCTGCAATCCGCTATAGCAGGGGTGATGTTTGGCAGAGGGCAGTAGTTTATGGAGCAGCCCGATATAAGTGGTGTTGACATTTGGGTCTTTCGCAACAGAAATTCATGAACCATGTCAGGTCAGGAATGAAGCAGCATTAAGTGAAACCTTCTGTGTGCCGAAAGGCAGCCTGGATCGAGCTAACTGTATCGGTAACGTCTGTGGAGTACTGTTCGAAGCTGGACGCACGGTTTTTGATTTGCTGCATATTTTTAACAGGAAGCAATCAGCTAAATTCAGCCAGATTTAAGAAAGGAAGCTTGTGGTATGTCTTATCAGGCTCTGTATAGAAAGTGGCGTCCAACGACATTTGAGGATGTTAAGGGACAGGATCATATTGTTACAACACTAAAGAATCAGATAAAGCTTGACAGAATAGGACATGCGTATCTTTTCTGTGGAACAAGAGGTACAGGTAAGACAACAATTGCAAAGATATTTGCAAAGGCTGTTAACTGCGAGCATCCCGTTGATGGAAGCCCATGTGGTGAGTGTCCGTCATGCAAGGCTATAGCTGATGGCGTTTCCATGAATGTAGTTGAGATAGATGCGGCATCTAACAATGGTGTCGATAACATAAGACAGATAAGAGAAGAAGTACAGTATAGACCGACAGATGGCAGGAAAAAAGTGTATATCATAGATGAGGTCCACATGCTCTCGATTGGTGCGTTCAATGCACTGTTAAAGACACTTGAGGAACCACCGGAATATGTTATATTCATACTTGCGACAACAGAGGCAAGCAAGATTCCGATAACAATTCTGTCACGCTGCCAGAGATACGATTTTCATCGAATCAGCATAGAAACGATAGCTGCAAGGCTTTCGGAGCTTATGAAGTATGAGAATATCAATGTCGAGGACAGGGCGTTGCGCTATGTTGCCAAGGCAGCAGATGGTTCGATGCGAGATGCATTGAGTCTGATAGACCAGTGTATCGCATTTTATCTTGGACAGGATCTGAAATATGAAAATGTACTGGATGTGCTTGGAGCTGTGGACACAACAGTGTTTGCAGATACGTTAAAATGTATTGTGAATTCAGATGTATCTGGATGTCTGGCAATGGTTGAAGACATAATCATGCAGGGCAGGGATTTAAGCCAGTTTACGGCTGATTTCGTATGGTATTTAAGAAATCTGCTTCTTGCGGCATCAACAGATGATTTGGCACAATTGCAGGATGTAATAGATATATCAGAGGATAATCTGGCACAGTTGTCTGAGGATGCCAAGATGGTGGATGTAGATATTCTTATGAGATATATAAGAGTTATGTCCGATTTATCCAATGAATTAAAGACTGCGACACAGAAGCGAATCAAGCTGGAGGTTGCACTTATTAAATTGTGCAGACCGGCTATGGAGCCAGCACAGGATATAGGAGAGTTGTCAGGAAGAGTAGGACAGCTTGAAAGTCAGTTGGAACTGGCTATAAGGGCATTGAAAGAGACAAAAAGTGAGCTTGATAACACTAAAAGCCAGTTGAGTTCCGGAGCATATTCATTTGCCGGACAGGGTGGATATACAGACGAAGATGGAAACTGGCATGATGGTGGTGCTAATGTAGAAGGAAACATGGGAGCAGGCAATGGAGCTTATGGAGCAGGAAATATGCGCTCAGGCAGGAAGCCGGCACCTAAGCGTGTTATAGAGGCACTTCCAGATGACATAAGACAGATTGCGGCGAGCTGGAATAATATAGTTAATTCGATTAATGAACCGCTTCTTGTAACATTTTTGCAACAAGCGAATGTAACACTTGCAGAGAATAATACAAGCCTTGAGATAATGGTTTCGTCAATGTCTGCATATAATTCATTATCGAGAGAAGAAACGAAGCAGCAGCTTGTCGATATAATAGAAGAAAGAACAGGACTTAAAGTCGATATAATGATAACAAAGCTGTCTGACGGTGAGGATTTCCAGAACCGTTTCACAGATATAAGAGAACTAGTTAATATGGACATCGAAGTAGATGATAAGGAGGAATTTATATAATGGCAAAAAGAGGTGGATTTCCAGGAGGAATGCCTGGCAACATGAATAATCTTATGAAGCAGGCTCAGAGAATGCAGAAGCAGATGGAGACACAGCAGGCAGAGCTTGAATCGAAGGAATTCAGCGCAGCAGCAGGCGGCGGTGTTGTTGAGGTTACAGTTACAGGTAAGAGAGAAGTAAGCAAGGTTAAGATTGCCCCAGAAGCTGTAGATCCAGATGATGTAGAGATGCTTGAGGATCTTATCATGGCTGCAACTAATGAAGCATTAAGAAAGTGCGAGGAGGAGTCAGCAGCACAGATGTCTAAGATAACAGGCGGTCTTTCAGGACTTGGCGGAGGCCTCTTCTAATGGACATATATAGTGGTCACATTAACAGATTAATTGAGCAGTTATCGAGATTACCAGGGGTTGGGGCAAAGAGCGCCCAGCGCCTGGCATTTCACATTATTAACATGCCTGAGCAGGATGTTATGAATCTTACAGAAGCCATAACAGATGCCAAGGCGAATATCAAGTATTGTAAAGAATGTTTTACACTGACAGATGACGAATTATGTCCGATTTGTTCAAATGCAGCGAGAGACCACAAGACGATTATGGTTGTCGAGCATACAAGAGATATGGCAGCGTATGAGAAGACTGGCAAGTATGACGGTGTATATCATGTGCTTCATGGTGCAATCAGCCCTATGCTTGGAATCGGACCGGGTGACTTAAAGATTAAGGAGCTTATCAAACGTCTTGAAGGAGATGTTGATGAGGTAATTATAGCGACTAATTCAAGTCTTGAGGGCGAGACAACAGCGATGTATCTTAGCAGGCTCATAAAGCCAACAGGAATCAAGGTGACAAGAATCGCAAGCGGTGTTCCAGTCGGTGGCGACCTTGAATACATAGATGAAGTCACATTGCTGCGTGCATTAGAGGGCAGGACACAGTTATAAAACATTTCAGTAATCTGACAGGATACAGCCAGTTTTCACATATGTGGTGGACGGAAATATAGCAGTAAATAATCAGGAGGATAGACATGGCAGTAACTATGCATGGAGATATCATATCAGATCATAGAGAGCGAATGCTCAATCTGAAGAAGTATTATCCTTTTTTCAGACTGACAGAGATTAACTTTGCGCAGTTTAAAGATGGTAAATACGAGATTCTCGATATGGGATATATTGTCATGGCTATCCTCCGCTTTTTTATTGAGGAGAATAACTTTAAAGAAAAGGATGTAACATATCCGGAATATCTCGATTTTATCAGAGGTGTATTCACAAGAGATTTCGGGCTTTCATTAAGCGAGGATGAGAGCAAAGAGGTCGGAGATTACATTTTTGATAAGATTAAGAATGACGGAAAGCCATTTGATTTCCAGTATTTTGACCCGATTGATAAGAAGAAACGTGTATCAAGGGTGAGAATGTTGGAAAGCACCGTGCGCAACAGCACAGTGTGGTATTCGATAAGTCCTGATGCGATAGAGTTTTACCTTGATACCAAAGAGATTAAGGACGAGAGCAGAATCAATGTGCAGCAGCTTCTTTTAGAGAAAATGATTCGTGCCAACAACTTTAAGGGTGGAACGGAAGTTGTTGAGAGAATTAACGAGGAAGTTAACAGGCTTCAGCTTAGAAAAAATGAAGTGCTTGCCATAATTGCATCGGATGTCTATGCAGGAATTGAAGCGTATGAAGATTTTGTCGATACTGGAATGAAGTGGTTTGAGGACGAGGAGAAGCTGTTTAAGAAGAACCGTGACCTTATAGCAGCGGCACTTGAAAAGATTGAAGAAAAAGGACATGGTGAGACATATTTTAAGATTGCTGGCGAGATTCATGAGCTGGAAAGCCAGTTAAAGGTTGCCATGAACAGGCATGGTGAGCTTCTGAAAGCGTGCACAGACATGCAGAAGCTGACAGACGAGGCGATAATGAAAGCCAAGCTTGGCAAGATAAGAAGCCATGTCGAATTTGCAGGAATGTTAAAGGATATGATTAAGACAGACCATGCGGATATTCTTGCAGTAGTTCTTTCGCCATTGTTCAGACCTAATGTGAATAAGACATTTGATGTGATGAATATTGATAATGCGCTTAACAACAAACCGCCACGTTATCAGGAGGTTGAGAAGGTTGTAAGAGAAGTCCCAGCCGACATTGTGTTTGATGATGAGGTTGAGGAAAAGAGAATAAGAGACAATTACGTATTCATTATGGACAACCTTTACATGGCACTTAAAGAGAGAGACACATTTACACTAAAAGAATTTAACGAAGTGATGAAGAAGCATTATTCCGAGGATATAGTTAAGAATGGTGATTACTATTCGTTCTTTGTTAATCTGTGCCAGAAGAAGCATTACGTTATCGGTGGCGAAAATGTGGGCAATGAGAGCTTTCTTGATGAGTACGTGAGTGAGACGTTTGCTAATGCAGACAGATTAGAGTTTGATATCGAGCAGTCAGATGGAGAAAAGCTGGAGCTGTTCCCAGATTGTGAAGTATTAGATGTCCGATTTGTAAAAAGATAAAGGAGCAGCCGGATGGAGACTAAAAATATAGAAAAGGGAATGGAGATTGTTTCTAAGCTTCTTGCGGGGGAAGAGGTTTCGGAGACAGGCGCAAACATTTCTTATTATCAGGAGTACAATAATAATGCGCAGGTATATGATTTTGTCCATATGGCATTTGGAAAGATGAATATTAATCTGTATGAGTATAACAATGGACTTTATATCAGTGCAGGAGAGAATAACACAGCATTTGGATACAGCAATGAGGAATTAAAGAGGATTCTTGGAATAAGATTGAACCGCGAGCTGTATCTGGTGTATTTTGTCATATATAACATAATAATTGAATTTTATAATGATACCGTGACAACGACATATGTCGAGTGCGTCCAGGTAGAAGATATTATAAGAAATGTTGATAATGCAATTAACGGGATTATCGACAGGAAGAACGGAATTATTCTTGATGAGATAGAGGAGAACAGCTTCAGACAGATAGCTCTTAGCTGGGAGGAACTTCCTGCAACATCAGGTGCAGAGCAGGGTGGAATAAGAGCGGCAAGGAATTCCAAGGTCGGATTCGTCAAGATGGTGTTCAACTTCTGCATAATGCAGGGGCTTCTTATAGAGAACGCCGGAAGATTCTATGCAACAGACAGATTTAAGGCGCTGATTGAGAATTATTTTGACGATTACCACGGAAGATTTGCAGCGATACTTGGTGATATTAAAAATGAGGACAGCAAGGCGGCTGGCAGAGCGGCAGACACAGGAATTGACAATGATATTCAGGGAGATGAGGAGTAGATATGCCACAGATTAACAGAATCAGGGTTAACAATGTAAAATATAACTTTGGCACGCAGTTCTATGATGATTTCATGATGCGTTTCAATTGCAGTAATACTCTCTACGACCTTGCAAATGGTGGTGGTAAGAGTCTTCTTATGCTGCTTCTTATGCAGAACATGATTCCTAACTGTACGCTTGATGACAAGCAGCCTATAGAGAAGCTTTTCCGACAGGGAAGCGGCAACACAGTTATACATTCGCTTATAGAGTGGAAGCTTGACCCATGTTACCAAAAGGATAATTACAAATATATGACAACTGGTTTCTGTGCCAGAAAGGCTAATGCAAAGGTAAATGAAGATGATGCCGAGGCAGGAGTTAACGTGGCAGGAGATAGTCTGTCATCATCAGTTGAATATTTTAATTACTGCATTTTCTATAGAGAGTTCGGGGATAACGATATCAAGAATCTTCCGCTAGAGAACAATGGCGAGAGAATTACATACAATGGACTTAAAGCTTACCTGCGTGACCTCGAAAAGAAGGATTTCGGTGTATCAGTCAAGATTTTTGAGGGGAAGGGAGATTACCTCAATTTCCTTACAAAGTACGGAATATATGAGAGCCAGTGGGAGATTGTCAGAGGAATCAATAAGACAGAAGGTCATGTAAGAACATATTTTGAGAACAGTTACAAGACAAGCAGGAAGGTTGTTGAGGACCTTCTGATAGAGGAGATTATACAGAAATCATACAACAACACGCTTGGCGTTGATAATGATGAGGGTACAATGGCGCAGACACTTATGGATATTAAGGATAAGCTGTTGGAACTCTCTAAAAAGCATGCCCAGATAAGCGGTTATGACAGCCAGATTACAGCTATCGGCGGTTTTGCTGAGTATGTTAAAGGCTTTAAGGTACTGTATGATGAGAAGACTATGTTAGAGGACAGACTGTACAAGCTTATGATTGCCTGCAAGAGATCACTTGCTGACAGCGATATGCGAAAGAAAAATGTTGAGGATAAGCTTGAATCTTTAACAGCAGACAAGCAGCTTGAATGTAAATGTGCGGCATTAGGCGAGATAGCGGCTCAGGAGGCTTCGCTCAGTGAAATGAAGCAGTTGATTGAGGACGCATTAAAGGCTGTAGAGAAGCAGGATAAGCAGATTGAAGAAAAGAGACATAGACTTACAGACCTCGAATCAGCACAGGATTACAGGGATTATCTTGAATACAGTGTGTCTGTCAAACAGATAACAGAGACTATCAATAACAGAAATCTTGGCAATGAAGAGATTACAGACAAGCTTCATCAGATTGCGGCAGATATGAAGAATGTGATTGATACGAAAACAACTGCGTTAAAGCAGGAGTATGAGAAGATATCAGCCGAGGTAAAGCATTTAAAGCAGACTATGGATGAGGCTGACAAGTCATATACAGAGAGCCTTAAAAGACAGGCTGCGGCGAAAGCACAGATTGAGTATATCCAGAGCGATATTGATGAGCTTCAGAAGAATCTCACAGAAGCGATGGAAGATGCCGGTGTTATTGTTGCGGAGAATGCAGGAACACAGCTTACAGATGTAGATGGCAAGCTTGTGGTTATCAATAATAACATTGACACTCTTAGATTGAAGATTTCGGACATATCAGACAGATGTGCACTGTGCAATAACAGAAAAGAAGTATTAGAACTTAACAATAAAATGCTTGATGAGCAGCTTGAAGAGGCTTCTAAGAAGATAGAGGACATGGAGGCTGACGAGACAAGAATTGACAAACTTCTTTCTATATACAATGTGTCATCTAAAGATGAGCTTAGTGGTGTGTTGTATGGAATATACGATAAAATGGGCAGACAGATTATAGAGACACAGAAAGAAGCAGACAAGCTTGATACATTTATTGAAAATGCGCGTAAGGGAACTTATGAATGTCACAGCGAGGAACGTGACAGACTTGCGCAGTATCTCACAGATACATATGGCGATGATGTTGTCGAGGGACATGAGTGGTTCAGAAATCTTAATCCAGGACAGAAGAGAGATGTGTTCAAGCGCGTTCCTTTCGTTGAGTACGGATTTATAATAAAGAACGATTTTGACAGAATCAAAGAAGATGTTACGCTTATGAATTTCCAGCGTGGAGCGTATGTTGTACCTGTTATCAGTGAAAATGTCCTCTATGACACTAAGTTAGAGGTTAACACGGAGCTTATCGCATTTGCAATGAAAGATATGCATTTCCTGCGGGACGATGCATCTTTGATGGTGGAGATAGAGACTGCAGAGGAAGAGCTTGGCGAGCTTAATACACAGCTTGATAAGTTGAATGACAGAAGGGCTATTGTGTGGGATGATTATTCATATGTGGAACGTCTGAAAATGCTGGAATCATCTGCACTTGTCATTGACAAGGATGAGCTCACACGAAGAAAAGCCGAGAATGAGAGTGAGATTAACAGGCTTAATCTTGAGGCAGGAGATATAGAAAGAGAGAAATCGGCTGCCGAGAGCAGACTTGAAGAATTACAGCAGATGAAGTTAAGACATGAGGATGTGGCATCTGCGTTAAAGCGTGTGATGGAGCTGTCTGGTTCTGTCAATGATAAGGCAGAGCTTCTGGCAGATATGAGAAAACAGCTTGATGATGCGGATGCTGTTCTTGATGGTACTCTTGATACACAGGAGAGGGTTAGAAGCGAGTATTCTGAGGCTGTTTTGAAATGTGATGGACTTGAACGTGAACTCGAAAAGCTGGATTCAGGCTGGAATGAGCTGTACAGACAGTATTATGTTGAAGGTTCTAAGAGCAGTGCAGATGAGTTTGGTGCAGAAGAGATTCTTGATATGGAAGGTAAGTTCCTTGGACTCAAAGAGCTTATTGATAAAGAAAATTCAGATATAAGCGATAAAGAGGCACTTCTGAGACATTACCGCAATTCAATGGACAAATGTGTCAAGGCGATTGAATATCGTGGAAGTGATTTTAATGAGATTAAGTCTAAGGTTGAAAGTGGTGTCCTTGAAAACATTGGTGAGGCAGCCATGTATGAGATAAAGGATTCTATCAATAAAGACCTTGAATCAACAGCTTCCAAGAGAAGTGAGCTTGACTCGCTTAATGCCATGATGAACAGACTTGAGGGAAGTATCGAGCATGGAATAGGTAAGATACGCGAGGAATACGGCGAGTATGAAAAGGTAACATGTGATAATCCTGAAAGCTATATAAGACAGCACAAGGCACAGGCAGAGGCTATTGAGACTGAGATTAAGACAGTTAAGAGTGAGCTTGGCAGAATTGATAAAGAGCAGAAGGATATATATGTATGGAATAAAGACCTCGAAAGAATTATAGGCAATGCGGGACTTACAATTCCAGATGAAAATGAGATTGCAAGGCTTATGGAGCAGGATGCTTCAGATGATGAGACAGAAGTTATAGGTACAAATGTCGATATAGCCAGCTATGAATCGGTTTCGAAGGAATATGACAAGCAGATGAAGCTTATCGGCAAGAAAAAGGATGAATTTGAGAAGCGTAAGGGAATGCTTGCTAATCTTCTTGATGGCTATGGAGCAGGACGTCTTGCAGATGAGATTAGAAATTCACTTGCTATGCCATCTGACAGCGAAGAAACAGTGAGTCTTGCTGACAGGCTTAATGAGACAACAGGACTTATCCAGCTCGAAAAGGACAGAGTATCCAAGGGAATCGAGGATATGGAGCGCATCAAGGATAATTTTGAGAACAGATGTATACAGACATGCTGCAATATCAAGACTGACCTTGACAGACTTCCTAAGTTATCAACGATAAGAATGGATGATGAGACTATCTCAATAGTTGGTTTGTCTATACCATACGTTCCAGAGGACAGTTTCAAGGATAGAATGTCTTCTTATATAGATGAGACTATTGATATGGCGGAGAGTTTCATGGCTCAGGAGGAGAGACTTCGTTATATCAGGAACAGACTTACATGGAAGCGGTTATTCTCTGTAATCGTAACTGATATGAATTCAATAAGGGTTAATCTGTATAAGAGAGAGCGAATCAAGGATCAGAGCAGGTATCTCAGATATGAGGAAGCTGTTGGCTCAACAGGACAGTCACAGGGTATCTACATACAGTTTCTTATCGCAATTATCAATTACATATCAAGTATCAATGCATCTGCTGGCAACACAGGCATTATTGGAAAAACAATATTTATTGATAATCCATTTGGTGCGGCGAAGGATATATACATCTGGGAGCCTATATTTGCACTGCTTAAAACTAACCATGTCCAGCTTATTGTTCCAGCCCGTGGTGCAACACCGGCAATTACTGGAAGATTTGATGTCAATTATATCCTTGGACAGAAGCTTACAGATGGAAGGCAGACAACGGTTGTTGTGGATTACTACAGCAAGACGGATACGGCACAGATGGAGTATACGCGAATGGATTATGAGCAGACCAGCTTGTTCTTTGAATAAAAGCGGGGTTTACAACGGAAAAATGGTATGTTACACTCATTATGTATGTTTAGGCACATTTTTATTTGACGGGAAATATGCATACGAATTGTTGTGGTAATCTGCGGATTAATTGGATTGGCAGAGCCTGTATATATATAAATTATGAAAAGGTGGTGTCGTATTTTGGATAAATACGAAATGAAACTTAGCATAGAAGAGATTAAGAACCTGGTTGAAAGAAAGAAGTACAAGCAGGCTTCTGATCTTGCAATGACACTTAACTGGCAGAAGGTAAAGGACTGGTCTGCGCTTTCTGCGGCGATAACTGCACATGAGAACGCTGGGGAACTTGAAGAGGCAAGGGATATGGCGATACTGGCTTACAACCGTAATCTTGGTGGTAAGAAGCTTGTGTATGAACTTACAACTCTTATGATGAAATTAAAGCAGTTCGAGGAAGCGGACGAGCTTTTTCTTGAGTATGAGAAGATGGCATCAAGGGATGTCAACAGATACATTCTCTACTATGAATTGAGAAAAGCTGAGGGTGCGCCAAGTAATGAGCTGGTTGAGATACTTGAGGACTATAAAAAAGAAGAAATAGATGAGAAATACATGTATGAGCTGGCAAAGCTCTACTCTAAGACTGGAAGAAAGAAAGAATGTGTTAAGGCTTGTGACGAGATAGCACTTCTTTTCCAGGATGGAACTTACGTTGTTAAAGCTCTTAAAATGAAGCAGTTCCACGGAGCACCTCTTACAGAGGTTCAGCAGCAGAAGCTTGATGAAGCTAAAGCGCGCAGGGCTGACATGGAGATAACAAGGGAAATCCTTTTCCAGCAGCAGATGGATACTACAAGATTTACTGAGAATCAGGAAGCTGAAATCAACGAGATGATAGACGGAACTTCTGCATCAAGAGACACAGTTGATGTTGGAAGCATGTTAAAGGAAGCCAAAAATCAGGCTGCCATGGATGATGACGTTGATTATACAGAATTTGAGACTGAGCTTGATGAGAATGGTGTTAACAGAAAGCTTAAAAGATTCATTCTTGCCAAGGTTCAGGAGGCTGAGGAAGCAAAGAAAGCAGAGGCAGGACAGACAGGTGATGCTGTTAAGGAAGCCGCTGTTAATACAGAAAATGGACAGGCAGATGGAAATGCAGGAGCTGATTATACTGATGCGGACAGTGAAACAGCAGTGGCAGCAGAGAACGACGTGGCTGCAGAAGGTTCACAGGGAGCAGACGATACTGTGGCAGCAGAAGCTGTAGCAGACGGTACTGTGGCAGATGGAGCTGGCAATTCAGGCATACCATCTGAGGAAGAACCTGCCAAGATAGGTGAGATGCCAGAGTCTCTTAAGGATCTTATCGCTAATGCCAAGAAGAAGATTGAGTCAAGTTATGACAAGATAACTAAGGAAAGCGAGCAGGAGAAGCTCGAACAGGAGAGAGCAGAGGCAGAAAGACAGATACGTGCAAGGGAAGATGCTATGCAGATAGAGGAAGTAGCAGTCCCTGGCAACAATATATATGACACACAGAATCTTCAGGCAGAGATTGCCAGGAATCTTAGCGAGGTGCTTGATGATGACGACCTAGGCCAGGATGTTGAGATGTTCAGACCTAATCCAGTTCCTGCACCTGTTAATAGTCAGGATGAAGAGGTTAACACCGAGGATGAGCAGATTGAAGGCCAGATGAGTATAGCTGACTGGATGGAGACTGTCCGTGAGGAGAAATACGGAAGCCAGAACACTAAGGAATATTCTAAGAGTGAGCTGGACAGACTTCTCGACCAGAAAGAGGAAAACAGTGCTGCATATGAGAAGCTTCTTGAAGAGAAAAAGCTCAATAAGCAGATGAATTTATCTAATACAGGAAGTATTGCGGCGGGAATGCTTATGGAGGCAAAGACTGATTTAGCAATAAGAACTGGCAAGGCAACACAGAAGCTTGAGGAAGCTGTTGAGAATCTTAAAGAGGCGGCGGCAGTGGCTGGCGAGATTAATAATATGACTCAGGCAGAAAAAGCTTCAGCTTCTGGTGATGAAGTGACTGAGGCAGTACAGAGAGAGCTTACAGCTTCTGTTGAGAGAGTTTCTCTTGATACAGCCAAGCTTGACGTGGTACCAGAGCAGGTTATTGCACAGTATGTTGAGAAGGAGATGGCAGCAGCCAAGCCTGCTACAAGAAAGGTTTCTCCTAAGGCAGCAGCAGAGAAGATAGAAGCGGCTAAGCCAGTTAAGGAAGTAAAGGAGCTTAAGTTAGATTCTAACCTTGCACGATATTTCAAGAAATATCGAGAGATGCCGGGCTTAGAGACACAGCTTGCTGAGTATTTCAGTGCCCTTCCATCTGAGATGGCTGATACAACTTCAAGAACAGGTAATATCCTTATATCAGGTAATTCAAGTTCTGATAAGTACGACCTTGCAAAGGCGATTGTCAGAGCAATTAATTCAATATATCCAGACAATCCAAAGAAGATTGCGAAAACTACAGGCGAGAGTATTAATTACAGGGGAATTGCCAAATCCATGAGCAGACTTCATGGAACTGTACTTGTAGTTGAGGGAGCTGGTGTAATCCAGCCTAAGAGAGTTCAGGAGCTTATGGAATGTATGGAGCAGGATACAGGCAGAATGATAGTTATTCTGGAAGATGCCGATACAGAGATTAATGTATTGCTTAACTTTAACCCTGACCTTGCAAAGATGTTCAATCACAGAATTATTCTTAAGCAGTACACTGTCAATGAGCTTGTTGAGATGGCAAGAAAGTTTGCAAGAAGACGTTCATACGAGGTTGATGATGATGCGCTTCTTGAGTTATATTTAAGAATTGACAAGCTTCACGCAGTAACAGATAATATCAAGCTTGATGATGTTAAGGAGATTATCAACCAGGCAATCGAACATTCAGAAAAGAGAGCATCAAGAAAGCTGTTTAAAGGAATTAAAAAGAAGCATACTGAAAATGGAGACCTGATTTATCTTACTGAGTCAGATTTCAGAGAGTAGTGTGAATTACAGTTGCAGATATAATAGAAATTATGCCTGTAATGATTGAAGTTTAGATGTATCACAAGTGTACTAAATAATAGCCATCAGGCGAAATGGAGGAAATAGAATATGAGTAATATTGATGAAATGTCTGTTAATGCCATAAGAGTATTATCAGCAGATGCAATTCAGAAGGCAAAGTCTGGTCATCCAGGACTTCCACTTGGTGCGGCACCAGCGGCATACGAGTTATGGAGCAGACATATGAATCACAATCCAGCAGACCCAGAGTGGAAGAACAGAGACAGATTTGTTCTGTCAGGTGGACATGGTTCAATGCTTTTATATTCATTATTACATTTATTCGGATATGGTGATTTAAGCATAGACGATATCAAGAATTTCAGACAGCTTGGTTCTAAGACACCAGGACATCCAGAATATGGCCATACAGTTGGTGTTGAGGCTACAACTGGTCCTCTTGGACAGGGTATGGCTATGGCAGTTGGTATGGCTATGGCAGAAGCTCATCTTGCGGCTGTATTTAACAAGGATGGCTACAATGTAGTTGACCATTACACATATGTGTTAGGTGGAGACGGCTGTATGATGGAAGGTATTTCATCTGAGGCATTTTCACTTGCAGGAACACTTGGATTATCTAAGCTTATTGTATTATATGATTCTAACAACATTTCAATTGAAGGAAGCACAGATATAGCATTTACAGAGGATGTCATGAAGAGATTCGAGGCATTTGGCTTCCAGACTATAGAGGTTAAGGATGGTAATGACCTCGCAGCTATCGGCGCCGCAATCGAGGAAGCTAAGGCTGACATGAACAGACCATCCCTTATCAAGATTGATACTCTTATCGGATATGGCTGCCCAGCTAAGCAGGGTAAGGCAAGTGCACATGGTGAGCCTCTTGGTGAAGAAAATGTGGCTGCACTCAAGGAAAATCTTGGCTGGCCTTGCAAAGAAGCATTTGAAGTACCTGAAGAGGTATATGCTAATTACAAGGCAATTGCTGCGGACAGAGCTAAGGCTGAGGACGAGTGGAACAAGTTATTTGATGAGTATTGCAGTAAGTACCCAGAGATGAAGGAAATGTGGGATAACTATTACAATGGTTATGACCTCTCAGCTTTATTTAATTCAGAGGAGTACTGGGCTAAGAGTGATAAGCCAGAGGCGACAAGAAGCACATCTGGTACAGTGCTTAACCTTATCAAGCAGCATATGCCTAATATGATAGGTGGTTCTGCTGACCTTGCACCTTCTAACAAGACTAATATGAAGGATGCTGGTGATTTTTCTAAGGATAATTATGCAGGAAGCAATCTTCATTTTGGTGTAAGAGAGCAGGCTATGACAGCGATTACTAACGGACTTGCACTTCATGGCGGACTTAAGCCATTCGCTGCTACATTCTTTGTATTCAGTGATTACACTAAGCCAATGGCAAGACTTTCATCACTTATGAAGTTACCTGTAACATATGTATTTACACATGATTCAATTGGTGTTGGAGAAGATGGTCCAACTCATGAGCCAATCGAGCAGCTTGCAGCATTCAGATCATTACCTAACTTCACAGTATTCAGACCATGTGATAAGGTAGAGACAAGTGCAGCATGGATGTACGCTGTAACATCTAAGGAGACTCCAACAGCTCTTGTTCTTACAAGACAGAATCTTCCACAGATGCCAGGTTCATCTAAGGATGCTTTAAAGGGTGGTTATATAATCGATGATTCTACAAAGGCTGTTCCAGATGCAATTATTATTGCAAGTGGTTCAGAGGTTTCTCTTGCAGTTGATGCGAAGGCAGAGCTTGCAAAGGAAGGCGTTGACGTAAGAGTTGTCAGCATGCCAAGTATGGATTTGTTCGAGGAGCAGAGTGCAGAATACAAAGAGTCAGTTCTTCCAAAGGCTGTCAGAAAGAGAGTTGCTGTTGAGGCACTTTCTGATTTTGGCTGGTACAGATATGTAGGACTTGACGGAACTGTTGTATCTATGAAGGGCTTCGGCGCTTCCGGTCCGGCGGCAGAGCTGTTCAAGAAATTCGGCTTCACAACTGAGGCGGTTGTAGAGGCTGTTAAGAGTGTGATGTAGTCTGCCGGCGTGATAGTGTAGAGAGTCATTCCGGTGTGATAATGTAGAGAGTCATTCTGGTGTGATAATGTAGAGAGTCATTCTGGTGTTGAAATTGTGTGGATTTATCATGTGGATTTTTATGAAAAAATCCAAAATCTAGTCCAAAAGCCTGAAAAATATGTAGTGAAAATCTGAGATTTTCTTAATAGAAGAAAAGATGCGGAAAAATCCAAAATTTCGTGAGAAATAGGATTATATCGCATCTTTTTTGGCTTTTAAGCCAAAGGTGGGGTTTAGCGAAGTGTAAAGTATAGGTTTTTGGATTTTTTTGGTGGAAATGAGCTGGGAAAGCCAAATAAATGAGAAAATGGGAGTCAGAGGATAACATAATATAGTGGTTTATGTATTGCAAGCGGAAGGAGATAAAAGTATATGTTGTCACAGAGGAAGCGTACAAAGCATGTAAAATATGAGACTCAGTATGACAAGATGACGAAAGAGCCAGTTGGAAGACTTGTTATCACGCTGGGAATTCCAACGACAATAAGCATGCTTGTCACTAATATATATAACATGGTTGATACTATGTTTGTAGGAAAGCTGGGAACAAGTGCGAGTGCTGCGGTAGGAATTATATTTGGATTTATGTCGATATTGCAGGCATTTGGATTCTTGTTTGGCCAGGGCGCGGGAAGTATCATATCGAGAAGGCTTGGCAATAAAGATGAAGAGTCGGCGTCAATTGTGGCATCAACATCTTTCTTCTCATCTTTATTCATGGGTGCATTGATAGGCATTTTTGGAATTATCTTCAATACGCAGATGATTTATCTGATGGGAAGTACAGACACGATTCTGCCATATGCAAAGACTTACAGTATGTTTATACTGGTGGCGGCTCCATTTATGACAAGTACATTTACACTTAATAATATTTTAAGATTCGAGGGCAAGGCATCGCTGGCAATGGTGGGGCTTATGTCAGGAGCGGTTCTTAATATTGTGGGTGACCCTATATTCATGTTTGGATTTAATATGGGAATTGCGGGAGCAGGACTTTCGACTGCATTATCACAGTTTGTCAGTTTCTTGATTTTATTATATATGTTCCTTTCAGGCAGAACACAGAGCAAATTGTCAATCAGAAGATTTACGAAAGAATTCAGTGTGATGTTTGATATAGTTGGAACTGGGTTTCCAAGCCTTGTAAGACAGGGACTTCAGGCGGTTGCAACTATGGTTTTGAACCAGCAGGCAAGAATATATGGGGATGCTGCTGTTGCGGCTATGAGTATTGTATCAAGAATAAGCTTCTTTATATTTGCTGTCGGTCTTGGAATCGGACAGGGATTTCAGCCAGTATGCGGCTTTAATTACGGAGCAGGGAAGTTTGGAAGAGTTAAGAAAGCATTCAGATTTACACTTATTACGGCAGAGGTGCTTCTTGGAACATTTGCGGTTGTGGGGCTGATATTCTCCAATGAAGCCATTGCGGTGTTCAGAGATGATGTGGAGGTTATCGCATTTGGAACGCCGGCGTTAAGGTACCAGTGTATTGCATTATTTTTAAATCCTTTGATTGTTCTTTCAAATATGACTTTACAGAGCACAGGTCAGAAAGGCTGGGCGACTTTGCTTGCATTGACAAGGAGCGGATTGTATTTCATTCCGATGCTCTACATATTAGTTGCAGTCTGCGGTCCTGCGGGAATCCAGCTTGCACAGCCGGTCGCAGATGTGCTGGCATTCATGACGGCGCTGCCGGTTATAGCTAACTTCTTGAGAAAGCTGCCAGAGGATGCTGCTTGATACGACAGCTATATATTTTGGCTTAAATAGCAGAAGTCTTTCTGAAAAATCCAAAATCAAGGCATGAGCTGGGAAAATATCTTGCTTTAGCTCAATATGTCAAATAAGGTGTGAAAAATCCAGAAGTAAAGTGTAATCGGTAAGAATATATCTTACGTTGGCTTAATATGGCGTTGTATTGCATGAAAATCCAGAAAATTAGTGAAGCTTGGCTTAAATCAGCATGTAATGTTGATTTAAGCCAAGTCTCAGGTTTAGCGAAGTGTAAAAGTGCCGAATTTGGATTCTTCTGGAAGGAAAGGGATATTTTACGCCAAAACCAGAAGCGAGCATAACATTTAGCGCAACGTTTTATAAAAATATGTGAAATATCCACTTGAATTCTTTCATAAATGATACTATAATACAAATAAGATTGTTAGTTAATTAACAAACAGATTTTATGGAGGTGCTATTATGGCAAGATTTACATTACCAAGAGATCTTTATCATGGAAAAGGAGCATTAGAGGCTCTTAAAACATTTGAGGGAAAGAAAGCCATTGTCTGTGTTGGTGGTGGTTCAATGAAGAGATTTGGTTTCCTTGACCGTGCGGTTGATTACCTGAAGGAAGCTGGTATGGAAGTTGAACTTATTGAAGGTATTGAATCAGACCCATCAGTAGAGACAGTTATGAAAGGTGCAGCTAAGATGCAGGAATTCCAGCCTGACTGGATCGTTGCAATGGGCGGTGGCTCACCTATCGATGCAGCTAAGGCTATGTGGATTAAATATGAATATCCAGATGTAACATTTGAGGATATGTGTAAGGTATTTGGTCTTCCAAAGCTTCGTAGAAAAGCTCATTTCTGTGCTATATCTTCTACATCAGGTACAGCTACAGAGGTTACAGCATTCTCAATTATCACAGATTATGAGAAGGGTATTAAGTATCCTATCGCAGACTTTGAGATTACACCAGATGTTGCAATCGTAGACCCAGACCTTGCTGAGACAATGCCTAAGAAGCTGGTTGCACATACAGGTATGGATGCCATGACACATGCTATTGAGGCATATGTATCTACAGCTAACTGTGATTTCACAGACCCACTTGCATTACATGCAATCAAGATGATTCAGGCAGACCTTGTTGATTCTTATAACGGAGATATGGCTAAGAGAGACAGCATGCATAATGCACAGTGTCTTGCAGGTATGGCATTCTCTAACGCTTTACTTGGTATCGTACACTCAATGGCACATAAGACAGGTGCTGCATTTGCCGATTATGGTGCACACATCATTCATGGTGCTGCTAACGCAATGTATCTTCCTAAGGTTATTGCATTCAATGCTAAAGACCCAACAGCTAAGAAGAGATATGGCGAGATTGCTGATTTCATGAAACTCGGCGGAGCTAATGATGATGAGAAGGTTAAACTTCTTATTGAATACTTAAGAGGCATGAATGATAAGCTCAACATTCCTCACTGCATTGGCAAATATGGTCCGGATAGTTTCCCAGCAGAGCAGGGATTCGTTCCAGAGAATGTATTCCTTGAGAGACTTCCAGAGATTGCAGCTAATGCTATCTTAGATGCCTGCACAGGCTCTAACCCAAGACAGCCAAGTCAGGAAGAGATGGAGAAACTTCTTAAGTGCTGCTACTATGATACAGAGGTTGATTTCTAATCAAAGACTAAATGTAGTATATTAATATAGAAGTAATACATAATACAGAGTTACATATCCGTAAGGTGTGTGACTCTGTATTTTTAATGTAAAATAAGTATATATAAAACATATAAAAACTTGACATAATATACAAATGGATATACATTTAATATAGATATGCAATTTAAAATCACATTTACAACATGAATACAATCAGCTATTATATTAATAAATATAATGAAAGGCGGTAGAAAGGTATGGAGGATTTGACACTATAATGGCTAGAGAGAGTTTATTACTTTTTAATGTAGGAAATGTGCAGACTGCGGCGATTAAACGCCTGGCGGATAATATGAGACTGCGCGTGGCTGAGGTGTCGGCAGATAAGTACGATTATACACTTGGAGATATATGCGACGGCAAGGCAGGAACTGTGGGATTCGCGGCTATGGCATCGGCTTCGGGAATTCCTGCAATAGCGGGAGGCAGAGTGCAATCTGCTGGAGCGGTGTCATCTGGGAATTCAGCAGGAAAAAGCTTGTTAGTATTTGCAGGAGTGACAGACAAGCATATGGACAAGATTTTATTTGAGATGAAAAGCCGGCAGATAACGGTTGACTACAAGGCTGTTATGACAGAGACTAACAGAGCCTGGAATATACACAGATTAATGTTTGAGATGGAAAAAGAAAGAAGAGCGTACTTTGGATAATATGAAGAGAATAGCCACCGCTATGGCAGTGATAATGATGACAATGTCATTAGCTGGATGCGGTGCATCAGGAGAAAATAACAGCTCAGATGCTGTGATTAATGAAACTAATAATATAGAAGCAAATATTTCAACAGAAGAGAAGAAACAACCGGAAACACAGACACAATCTGAGACACAGCAGGATTTACATCCAGCAGCAGGAATAGAGACGGGTAATCAGCCAGCACAGGATAATCAGGGAAATGTTGAGGAACAGACGACAAAGCATGAGCATGTGTATGATGAGAGCAGGAAAGCTGCGACATGTACAGAGAGCGGCTTGATTGTGTATACATGCAGGGAATGTGGTTATTCATATTCGGAGGAAGACAGCGACAGCCCTGCGTTAGGACATGATTTCACATCTAATACCATAGTAACCGAGGCGACAGAGTATTCGCCGGGAACAAGAAGATTTATATGTGCAAGATGTGGTGGCAGTGAAGACCTTGCATACGGATATGCGCACAAAGTCAAGGCATACAATGGAACGCAGACAGTATATGGATACTGGGATACAGCCTGCGAGCAGGAGATATTAGAGCTTCTTAACAATTACAGAGCATCACTGCGATTAAAGACTTTATCGACAACAAGAACCATGATAGAGACTGCGCATACACGCGCAAAAGAGATAGCATTTTCATACAGACATGACCATTCAAGACCAACGAATGAGAGATGGCGTACAGCGTATCCGGATGATGATTTTTGTGGAGAAAATATAGCTTCAGGACAGGCAGATGCGCAGGAAGTCACAACAGGCTGGATAGAGTCACCAGACCACAATGAGAACATGGTTAATGAAAGGTTCAGAACAATAGGAATTGGCGTATTTGTAAGAGTAGACTGCCCGGAGAGCGGCGAGGTAACGCAGCTAGACCCGAAAGGCTTGTCTCATGAAGATACAAGATTTTATGTGCAGTCATTTGCAAACTAATATATTGATTAAGTTAACAACTCCTCTTTTGGAAAGTTACTGTTATCATACGATAGCAATAATAAACTAAAAGAGGAGTTGATTATTTATGTTAATCAAATGCAGAGAATGTGAGTTACAGGTAAGTGATATGGCAGCATTCTGTCCACACTGTGGGTGTCCTGTAACAAGCAGACAAAAAAAGAAGAAAAAGAAAAAAGGAATAAGGACAAGCGACAGAATGAGGCTACCAAATGGATTTGGACAGATAAGCATGATAAAAGACAGAAATCTGCGAAATCCTTACAGAGCGATGGTTTCAGTTGGAAAAACCGACACAGGACGTCCAGTATGCAAATTGTTAAAGCCACAGGCATATTTTCCGACATATAATGATGCATATGCTGCATTGCTCGAGTACAACCGAAATCCATATGATTTGGAGCCGGGAAAGACAGTAAAAGATGTATTTGAGGAATGGAGTGAGAAATATTATCTGAAGCTTAAAAACTATTCGAGCGTAAGGGCGGTTGAAACGGCATGGTCGTACTGTTCGTCTGTATACAATATGCGTATCGTAGATCTGCGCGCAAGGCATATAAAGGCATGCATGGAAATTGGCACGATTATAATAGGCGACAAGTCAAAGACACCGAGTGCTGCAATGAAGAATAAAATAAAGTCGCTGTTTAACCTTATGCTTGATTATGCGTATGAATATGAGATGGTAGAGCGCAATTATGCAAGAACATTTAAGCTTAATGACGAGACAATCAAGGAAATCCAGACAGTTAAAAAAGAGCACATTCCATTTACTAATGAAGAAATCGATATTCTGTGGGAGCATGTAGATGACAAGTACAGTGTTGACATTGTGCTTATCCAGTGCTATTCGGGATGGCGTCCGCAGGAGCTGGGGCTTATTGAGCTTGAAAATGTCGATATAGAGCAGTGGACATTTATCGGAGGAATGAAGACGGAGGCGGGAACTAACCGAATTGTACCGATTCATTCAAAAATCCGTCCGCTTGTCCTGAAAAGATATAATGAAGCAAAAGAACTTGGCAGCAGGTATATTTTTAACTATGCGTACCCGGACAGGCATGACAACAGCATTAAGCTGACATATAACCGTTACACGAAGATATTTAACCGCATAAAGGAAGAAATTGGGCTTAACCTTAATCACAGACCACATGATGGACGGAAACATTTTGTGACGAAGGCGAAGGAATACGGCGTTGATGAGTATGCTATCAAATATATTGTCGGACATAAAATTCTTGATATTACAGAAAAAGTCTACACTGCGAGGGAGACAAGCTGGCTCGCAAAGGAGATTGAAAAGATAAAATAGTTGTGTAGGAATATCAATGTATGAATAGTATGCGAATAATGTAGGAATGTAACATGTAGGTGACATGGATAGAAGAAATATGTAACTTATGGTATTATTTTGGCGCATTTCTGGCATAATTTATTATGGAAATGTAAATGTGAACGGATTTATGAACAGAATGAATGCAGCAGTCTTTATTAACAAAAATGTTCAAAATATGTACAGAAGGAGGTTGGATTATTCACATTTGACATATTTTGTGATAAAATGTGAACAGTGCAAACTTGCATAAATACTGGATTTGTGAAACTTGTTCATAATTTGTTCAAATTTATTTAAAAAAATATTAAAAAAGTTGTTGACAGATTGCTTAGAGTAGTTTATAGTAAGCACTGTAATAATTACAAACGGAGAGCAAAAAGCTCTTCGAAAAAATTTAAGGAGGAATTTATAATGAGAAAAAAGTTACTTGCACTTCTTATGTGCGCAACAATGGTTCTTGGTTCTTCAGCAGTTGCATTCGCAGCTCCTTCACAGGATGACTACACAAATGCAAAGAAGATCTATGACAACAGCAAGAACTTCACAAACGAGCTCTACAAAGAGAACGAAAAGGTTAAGGAAACAGTTTGGGTAAAGTCAGTACAGTCAAATGTTACATTTGGTTTTGACGCTGATACATTACAGGCTGTAAAGCTTAACGATGACGGAAAGGCTCTTCTTTACGTTGGTGATGCTAAAGACGTTACAGCTACTGCTACAGTTAACGCTTCAACAACAATCGGTACAGTAGTTGAGAAGTATGCTGCTTCTAAGAACCTTGACACAACTAAGACAGTTGCTGATTTAGGTCTTGACAAGGTTATCTACGCTGCAAAGGATAACATGGGTCTTAGCCATGTAATCTATGCTTCAGTTGATGATGCTAAAGTAACACCAGGTGCTGCAACATACACAACAGTTAAAGAGTTAACATCTTCAGAGATCACATTCAATGGTGCTAAGCAGACAGTTTACTACACAGCTGATGGTTATTCATTCGTTGAGTCTGGCGCTAAGCTTTTCGAAGCTGACGTTAAGGATGTAACAGGTTCAGGTATCAAGTGTGTTAAGTATGACACAGCTAAGCTTGAGTCTAAGTATATCCCTACATTAGCTAAGGCTCTTGAGAATGGTACATTAACAAAGAACGCTATCGCAGTTCAGTTAACAGCTTACTCTGTAGTAGGTGACAAGGATGTTTATGGTGATTTCAGACTTAACAAGGTTACAACACCTACAGCTGGTTACACAGTAACATCTTTATCAGATCTTCTTTCAAGAACAAGCCTTAAGAACTCTGTAAATATCTACAAGTTCAACGAGGAGTCTCCTGTAACAGATTATGAGATGGGCGCTTCAATCTACCCAATCAGCACAGTAGCTACAGATGTTGCTATTTCTGATACAAAGTTCACATTTGATGTAACTTTCACAGGTGATTCAGATGTTATCATCTTCGATCAGGCTGGTGACGCTTCAAACAACGATGGTGTTGCTGATACAACAACAGCAGCAGCAGCTAACAACAGCGCTTCACCAAAGACAGGTGATGTTGCTCCAATCGCAGCTCTTGCAGTTGTTATGATGGGTGCTTGTGGTGCTATGGTTGTTGCTTCTAAGAAGAGAGCTTAATCAATCCTAGATTGACTAAATAATCGA